>OBON01000002.1_pt1 | contig 35483 bp, 29 predicted proteins | sample 1535311 | NCBI WGS metagenome assembly OBON01 (sample SAMEA3282984, study PRJEB22092) | marine metagenome | biome: marine pelagic biome; feature: mixed surface layer; material: sea water | collected 2014-06-20T10:15:00+00 | depth 2 m
CGCCTGCTTTGGGAGCAGGAGACCGTGGGTTCGAATCCCTCCGCCCCGACCAGAGATACCTCTCTTATTAAGTCAGGAGCCATGTGAAAAGCGCTGTTGAGACAATCTCAAAGACTCGAGTTCGTATTTTAATTGATATCGATTTCACAGATCTTGAACCACATATAAAGACGGCATATCAAAGTATCTCTGAGCGCATTGTCATCCCAGGTTTTCGCAAAGGAAAAGTTCCAAGAGCGATGATTGATCAAAGAGTTGGCCGGGGAGCAGTCCTTGATGAAGCTATTAATAACGGCCTGCCAGAGTTTTATAGCCAGGCTGCCAGAGAAAATGATCTTCTAGTTCTTGGTAGGCCAAGTGTTGATATCAAAGAGCTTAAAGATAATGAGGCAGTTAAATTTGAAGTTGAAGTAGATATTAGGCCTGAAATTAGCCTGCCTGATTTTTCAAAGATTGAAATTAGCGTTGATGATGTAGCCGTTAGTGATGATGATATAAAAGAGCAGATTGAAGCTTTGAGAATTCGCTTTGGAACCCTTACTACAGTTGAAAAAGATGTTGAGAAGGGCGACTTTGTCACCATTGATTTAAGTGCAAAGGTTGATGGAGTAGAAATTGAAGGCGGAAGTGCTAACGGTATCTCCTATGAAGTTGGCTCAAATCGCATGGTTGATGGCCTTGATGAAGCTTTGATTGGAATGAAGCTAGAGCAGGTAAAGAAATTTAATACTCAATTAGTTGGAATGGATGAAGGACAGAGCGGCGAGGTTGAGGTCACTTTAAAATCTGTTAAAAAGCGCGAGCTTCCAGAGTTAAATGATGAGTTTGCCAAGCTTGCAAGTGAATTTGAAACACTTAGCGAATTAGAGAGCGATGTCAGGCAGCGCTTAACTCGCCTAAAGACAATGGAGCAGGGCGCGCAGGGACGAGATAAGCTCTTGAAATTACTACTAGAAACAGTTGAAATTGCAGTACCTGAAAATCTAGTAAAAGAAGAGGTCGATGCTCATCTTGAAAAGGAAAATCGCTTAGAAGATAGTGAGCATAGAAGCGAGGTAAGCCTTGAGATAACTAATTCTCTTAAAGCTGACTTTTTACTAGACACAATAGTTAAGGCTGAGGCAGTTCAAGTCTCTGAGGCAGAGCTGACCGAATACTTAATTAGAAGCGCTGCTAGATATCAGATGAGCCCTGATCAATTTGCGCAAGAGATTTCTCAAGCTGGCCAGATCCATGCCCTCATGGCTGAGGTGGCAAGGAGCAAAGCCTTAGCTGTAGTTCTGGAGCGAGTGGCCATTAAAGATGGTTCAGGTCGAAAAGTTGATCTAGCTGCCCTTGCTGCAAAGCAAGAGAGTGGATCTGAGCAGTAGTTTCTCTGCTCTAAGCGAACAAATCACCTTTTTCGATATTGCAGGAAGCATTTTCCTACTCTTGGCGTTAGCCTAACGGACATAGATATACATATCAGGAGGAATTAGTGGAGCTTATTACCCCCCGCATGGCCAGCAGTAATGGCGGCGGATTAGATGATCAGGTCTATAACCGATTACTAAAAGAGAGAATTATCTTTCTAGGTTCTGTGGTTGAAGACAGTATGGCAAATTCTATTGCTGCCCAGATGTTATTACTTGCAGCAGAAGATCCTGATAAAGATATCTATCTTTATATTAATTCACCAGGTGGTTCAATCTCTGCCGGTATGGCGATCTATGACACGATGCAATACATCAAAAATGATGTAGCAACTGTTGGCATGGGCCTTGCTGCCTCTATGGGTCAATTCCTTCTCTGTGCTGGAGCCGCTGGAAAGCGCTACGCGCTGCCACATGCTCGCATCATGATGCATCAACCATCAGGCGGTATTGGTGGAACAGCATCTGATATCAAGATTCAAGCAGAGCAGATGTCCTTTACCAAGAAGAAGATGGCAGAGTTAATTGCTTTTCACACTGGTCAGAAGATGGATACCATCACAGCAGATTCAGATCGCGATCGTTGGTTTAACGCTGAAGAGGCTAAGGAATATGGCTTTGTTGATCATGTTGTTAAATCTGCAGGCCAAGTATCAGGAAGCGGTGGTACAGCGCGATGAAAATAAACGATATTCATAACCGTTATGTTCTTCCAACTATTGAGGAGAGAACTGCTTATGGTTATAAGCGCCTTGATCCTTACACCAAGTTATTTGAAGAGAGAATTATCTTTCTAGGCCAAGGAATCGATGACACTGTGGCCAACGATGTAATGGCTCAGTTATTGACTCTAGAGTCGATGGATCCTGATAGAGACATCATGATGTATATCAACTCACCTGGTGGGTCATTTACCGCCCTAACTGCAATCTATGACACGATGCAATTTGTTAGACCTGATGTGATGACAATTTGTCTTGGACAAGCTGCCTCTGCTGCTGCAGTTCTACTTGCCGGCGGAACTGCTGGAAAGCGTTATGCCCTTGAGCATTCAAGGATTTTGATCCACCAGCCATATAGCGAGGGCGGCGGTCAGGGCTCTGATATTGAGATTCAAGCAAGAGAAGTCTTGCGGATGCGTGAATTACTTGAGGAGATTCTGGCTAAGCACTCTAAGAAGAGTAAAGAAGATATCGGCAAAGATATTGAACGAGACAAGATTCTTACCGCAGCAGAAGCTGTTGAGTATGGTCTTGTTGATCAGATTCTTGCCTCAAGAAAAGCCTCTGTCACTAAGTAGGGGTAATTACTCTCAGGGCGAACGCGTTTAGCCATCCTTTGCTGGGCTAGAGGATTTATTCTTATCTTCTTCCCCTCTAGAAAGTAGGCTCATCTTGACTCGCATCGGTGAAAGCGGCGATCTGCTTAAGTGTTCATTCTGTGGCAAGACTCAGAAGCAAGTTAAGAAGTTAATTGCTGGTCCTGGCGTCTATATCTGCGATGAATGTATCGATCTCTGTAATGAGATTATCGAGGATGAATTAAGCGAAGCAAGTACTGCTGGGATTCAAGAGCTACCAAAGCCACAAGAGATATATGAGTTTTTAGATCAGTATGTAATTGGCCAAGATAGAGCAAAGAAGTCGCTCTCAGTTGCTGTCTATAACCACTACAAGAGAATTAAAGGACCAGATCGCCGTATTGAAGATGGCGTGGAATTATCAAAGAGCAATATCTTGCTTCTTGGTCCAACCGGATGTGGCAAGACTCTTCTAGCTCAAACTCTTGCTCGCATGCTTAATGTTCCTTTTGCAATTGCAGATGCCACAGCTCTTACAGAGGCAGGTTATGTTGGCGAAGATGTTGAGAATATTCTGCTTAAGTTAATTCAAGCCGCTGACTTTGATGTTAAAAAGGCAGAGACTGGAATTATCTATATCGATGAGATCGATAAGGTGGCAAGAAAGAGTGAGAATCCATCAATTACAAGAGATGTTTCAGGCGAGGGTGTGCAGCAAGCTCTTCTTAAAATTCTTGAGGGAACTACCGCCTCTGTTCCACCGCAGGGAGGAAGAAAGCATCCTCACCAAGAATTTATTCAAATCGATACAAGCAATGTGCTCTTTATCGTTGGTGGCGCCTTTGCAGGTCTTGAAAAAATTATTGAAAACCGAAAAGGCAAAGCAGGGGTTGGCTTTAATGCCACGCTGCAGAGCGAGAAAGATAAGAAGGCCCAAGATCTATTTGCAGATGTTATGCCAGAGGATCTTCTTAAATTTGGCATGATTCCAGAGTTCATCGGTCGTCTTCCAATTGTGACCTCGGTTGAATCTCTAGATCGGGCAGCTCTTCTTAAGATTCTTACCGAGCCAAAGAATGCTCTAGTAAAGCAATATCAACATCTCTTTGAGATGGATGATGTGGAGTTTGAGATTACTCAAGAAGCTCTTGAAGTTGTAGCAGATCAGGCAATTGCCAGGGGAACTGGAGCAAGAGGACTTAGGGCAATCATGGAAGAGGTTCTGCTTCCTGTGATGTATGAGGTGCCAAGCAAAAAAGAAGTTGGCAAAGTTCTAATCACCCCTGAGGTAATTAGTCATAAAGCGGCGCCAAAATATCTCGAGCGCGGACCAAATAACCCAAAGCGTTCGACTAAACGAGGCGAAGAGAAGACCGCGTAATAATCGGTAGTATCTACATCTTATGTCTGAGCTACCTGCCCAATTTAATCCAAGTCAGATTGAATCTGAGCTATATCAAAAGTGGCTTAGCGCTGGATATTTCACAGCAAATGCAGATTCGGATAAAGAGCCTTTCTCAATAGTTATCCCGCCACCAAATGTCACAGGAAGTCTCCATATTGGCCATGCGCTAGATCACTCGATACAAGATTTATTGAGTCGAATGAAGCGGATGAAAGGCTTTGAAGTTTTATGGCTGCCAGGAATGGATCATGCAGGAATTGCAACTCAAAATGTTGTTGAAAAGCAATTAGCTGCATCTGGAATTAGTAGACATGATTTAGGAAGAGAAGAGTTTGTAAAGAGAGTCTGGAAGTGGAAAGAGGAGTCAGGCGGGGTGATATTAGGCCAGATGAAACGCCTGGGAGATAGCGTTGATTGGTCGCGCGAGAGATTCACTATGGATCAGGGCCTCTCTGATGCAGTATTAACAATCTTTAAGCAGCTCTTTGATGCAGGGTTAATTTATCGCGCAGAGAAGATTATTAATTGGTGCACGCGTTGCTTAACTGCGCTCTCTGATATTGAAGTTGAACATAGCGATGATGCTGGAGAGTTTGTGCAGGTTAGATATGGCGATGATGAGGTAAGTATTACTGTTGCCACAACCCGTCCTGAAACAATGCTTGGCGATGGCGCTGTTGCAGTTAATCCAAAAGATGAGCGTTATAAGCACCTCATTGGTAAATCAGTTCTTCTTCCCCTAGTAAATCGCATGATCCCGATCATCGCCGATGAGTTAGTTGAACCTGACTTTGGAACTGGGGCAGTTAAAGTCACAGCCGCCCATGACCCAAATGACTTTGAGATGGGAATGCGCCATAACGTTCCGCTAATTGTGATCATGAATGAAGCTGGAGTAATGGAGGGAACTGGCACTGAATTTGATGGGATGGATCGCTTTGATGCAAGAGTTGCTGTAGTTGAAAAACTTCGCCAGATGGGAAGAGTTGTCTCCGAAAAGCGTCCATATATTCACGCTGTTGGCCATTGTTCGCGCTGCGAAACAACAGTTGAGCCTCGTTTATCTAAGCAGTGGTTTGTCAAAGTTGCTCCTCTTGCTAAAGCTGCAGCAGATGCAGTTCGTGATGGGAGAGTAAAAATCGATCCAGAATCTATGGAGCCAAGATATTTTGAATGGGTAGATAACATGCATGATTGGTGTATCTCGCGCCAACTATGGTGGGGACATCGCATCCCGGTTTGGTATGGCCCAGATGGAGATGTAATTGTTTTAGGTCCAAATCAGAGCGCTCCTAAGGGATATGAACAAGATCCTGATGTTTTAGATACTTGGTTCTCATCTGCGCTCTGGCCATTTTCAACTCTTGGTTGGCCCAACGAAAGTGATGATTTAAAGAAGTTTTATCCAACCAGTGTATTAGTTACTGGTTATGACATTCTATTTTTCTGGGTAGTAAGAATGATGTTATTTGGCTTATTTGCTATGGATGGAGTTGCCCCATTTAAAGTTATCGCTCTTCATGGTTTAGTGCGAGATAAACATGGCAAGAAGATGAGTAAATCTCGGGGAAATACAGTAGATCCATTGGAGTTTATGGATAAGTATGGCTCTGATGCGCTGCGCTTTACCTTGGTGCGCGGGGCTAACCCTGGAACAGATCAAGCACTTGCTGAGGAGTGGATAGCAGGATCTAGAAACTTTGCTACTAAAGTTTGGAACGCTGCGCGCTTTGCCATGATGAATGGTGCGCATGTAAATGGCGAGCTACCAGATAGATCTGAGCTAAACCATATTGATCGCTGGATTTTAAATCGTCTCGATAGCACCATTGCTAGCGCTGATAAGGGTTATGAAGCCTTTGAATTTGCTAAGGCTAGCGAGGAGATTTATCACTTTGCTTGGGATGATCTATGTGATTGGTATTTAGAGCTAGTTAAAGAGAGTTTTGCCAAAGGTGGAGAGCAGGCTGATAAGAGCCGTAGGGTCTTAGGCCATGTTCTAGACCAACTACTTCGTCTCATGCATCCATCGATGCCATTTATCACCGAGACAATCTGGTGTGAATTAACCGGAGGAGAATCACTTGTTATTGCAAAATGGCCAGCAGTTAATAAAGCGCCGGAGGATATTGCAGCCAATAAAGTAGTTGGGGATATGCAGGTTCTTATTACTGAGATTAGAAGGTTTAGAAGCGAGCAGGGGATTAAAACTTCAGCGAAAATCAGCGCTCAAATTTCAGGTTTAGCAGGAGATCTACTCAATTATGAAGATGCGATCAGATTCTTAGTTCGCCTTGATAAGGCGGGAAGTGATTTTAAAGAGAGCGCAAGGATTGAAATCGGCCAATTTAGTATCGCCTTTGACCTTAGGGGAGCAATTGATGTTAAGGCTGAGAGAGCAAGGCTAAGTAAAGATCTTGAGAGTATTAAGAAGGATTTGCAGAGCGCAGTTGTTAAGTTAGAAAATGAGAACTTTATGGCTAAGGCGCCTATGGAAGTGGTTAAAGAAATTAGAGAGCGTATGGAGTTTTGTGAGAGTGAAATTACTCGAATCAACACACTTCTTGCTGCGCTTCCAAAAGAATAAAGATGAGCTCTGCCGAAGATCTCTCTCGCCTTGATGCTATTGAAAAGGCGCTACTAAATAGATGGCCAGAAAGTAGAATCGCTCCAACACTTGAGCGGATTTCAGCTTTAGCTGATTACCTAGGTTCGCCTCAGCTCTCTTATCCAACGATTCATATCGCTGGAACTAATGGCAAGACTACAACTACGCGCTTAATTGATTCGCTCTGTTTTGAATTGGGGATGCGCACTGGAAGATTTACCAGCCCTCATCTAGAGAGTTTCTTGGAGCGAATAACTATTAACGGCCAATCGATAACCCCAGAATTTATGATTGCAACCTATAACGATATTGCTCCATATCTAGAGTTAGTTGATTCCAAGATGTCTAATAAACTCTCATTCTTTGAATCGATGTGCGCACTTGCCTTTGTTGCCTTTGCTGAATATCCGGTTGATGTTGGAATATTTGAATGCGGGATGGGGGGAGAGTGGGATTCGACCAATGTAATTAAGGGCTCGGTTAATGTCATTACTCCAATAGGTTTTGATCATATGGAGTATCTAGGCGATACGCTTGAAAAGATTGCTCAAACTAAATCAGGAATCATTAAAGATAGCTCCTTTGTGGTTCTAGCTGAGCAAGAAAGTGATGTAGCAGCTGTATTGATGCGAGCTTGCGCTAAAGCTGATGCCACTCCGATTAGATCCGGTATCGAATTTAGCCTCAAATCAAGGGCGCTAGCCCTAGGTGGTCAGATGCTGACTATCTCTGGAGTTTATGGGCAGTATGAAGATCTATACCTTCCGTTATATGGCCAGCATCAAGCAAGTAATGCAGCAACTGCTCTTGCTGCCGTTGAGGTATTTGCTGGTGAGACAAAGCTTGATGAAGAAATTGTGCGACAGGCATTTGCTAAGGCGAGCTCACCTGGAAGATGTGAAATTGTTGGGAGAAACCCCACCATCATTATTGATGCGGCTCACAATCCTCATGGAGCAGAGTCTTTGAAAAAGACGATAAGTGAAGAATTTGATTTCTCAGCGTTAATTGGAGTTATCGCGCCAATGGGCGATAAGGATGTAACTGGAATCCTTGAAGCACTTGAGCCAGTTTTAGATCGAGTCATAGTTACTAGGAATAGCTCACATCGCGCAGCTGATGTAGATGAACTAAAATCAGAGGCTATGGAGATATTTGGAAGTGATCGAGTTTATGTATCAGATGATTTAGAGCAAGGAATCACTCAAGCAGTAGAGATGGCAAGAACAAGTAATGCCCTTAATGATTCAAGCACAGCAGTCTTAATAGCTGGATCAGTTGTTAGCGCCGGTGAGGCGAGAGCGATAATTCGAAGAAAGGGAATTTAAACGCAATGAAGATGCTTGCAAGAAGTGTTTTGATTATGGAGTTTTTGATTATTGGCTTTGCTCTCCTAGTTGCTAAAGATCTCTCAACTACCAATAGTCTTTACTTCGGCGCTCTAATTGCGCTCCTAGCTTTTATCTCATCTGGCCTTTTGAAATATAAAGTTGGCTGGGCTCTAGGTTGGCTCACCCAGATTCTGCTGATTGCTTATGGTTTCTTTATCCCAACGATGTTTATTCTGGGATCCCTATTTCTTGGACTCTGGGTGGCGGCAATTATCTTGGGTCGAAAGGGTGAGGCGGCCAAAGCGGCCCAGATAGCCAAGGCAGAGGGGCCAGATTCGGGCAGTTAAAAATGCCCATAGACTTACCCCGTGAGTAACTCATCAACGACAGCAGAGCGCACCCTTATCTTGGTCAAACCAGATGGAGTGCGTCGTGGTTTAGTTGGCGAAGTAATCAGACGTATTGAGAGTAAGGGATATAAAATCGCAGCTCTTAGAATGCTAACAGCAGATAAAGATCTGCTCGCTACTCATTACGCAGAACATCAAGGCAAGCCGTTCTATGAACCGCTTCTCGAGTTTATGTCCTCCGGTCCAATCGTTGCGATGATTGCTGAAGGCCAGAGAGTTATTGAGGGTTTTAGATCACTTGCAGGGGTAACTGATCCAACACTTGCCTCACCTGGTTCAATTCGGGGAGATTTAGCCCGTGATCAAGGAACAAAAGTTGTGCAAAATATCGTTCATGGCTCTGATTCGGTTGAATCAGCGCAACGTGAGATAAAGATTTTCTTCCCTAACTTGTAAGGAGCGATTAAATGGCAAAGTTCAAAACTGACTGGTCCTTCCTAGGACGAGATATGGCTATTGATCTAGGAACAGCAAATACCCTCGTCTACGTTCGCGGTAGAGGAATCGTTCTTAATGAGCCAAGCGTAGTTGCCGTTAATCAAGATACTGGCGCAGTTCTTGCAGTTGGAACTGAGGCTAAGAAGATGATTGGAAGAACTCCAGGAAATATTGTGGCTATTCGCCCTCTTAAAGATGGAGTTATCGCCGACTTTGATACCACTGCTTTAATGATTAAGTACTTTATTCGCCAAGTTCATAAGCGTACCTATCTTGCAAAGCCAAGAATTGTTATCTGTGTTCCTTCAGGAATTACTGGAGTGGAGCAGCGCGCGGTCAAAGATGCCGGATATGAAGCAGGAGCTAGAAAGGTTTACATAATCGAGGAGCCAATGGCAGCAGCAATTGGCGCTGGTCTTCCAATTCATGAGCCAACGGGAAATATGGTTGTTGATATTGGCGGAGGAACCACAGAAGTTGCCGTGATTTCACTTGGCGGAATTGTCTCTGCGCTCTCCATTCGCGTAGGTGGAGATGAGATTGATCATGCCATTATTAACTGGGTTAAGAAGGAATTCTCGCTACTACTAGGTGAGCGCACTGCTGAAGAGATAAAGATGGCAATTGGATCTGCATATCCGCTCCGTGATGAACCAGATGCTGAAATTAGAGGAAGAGATTTAGCAACAGGGTTACCAAAGACAATCGTTGTTTCATCTGAAGATATTCGTAAAGCAATTGAAGAACCGGTTAATGCCATCGTTAATGCTGTTAAGGGAACTTTAGATAAGACTCCACCAGAGCTGGCGGCAGATTTAATGGATCGCGGAATCGTATTAACTGGCGGGGGAGCACTTCTTAAAGGCTTAGATGAGAGATTGCGCCATGAGACAAATATGCCGATTCACATTGCAGATAGACCGCTAAATGCTGTGGTTGAAGGATCTGGAAAGTGCGTTGAAGAGTTTGAGGCGCTAGAGAAAGTTCTGATCTCCGAGCCTCGCCGTTAGTTAACTCATGGCAACTCGAGGCTCTAATAGAAGTAGGCTCCTATGGGTCTCACTACTGGTGACCTCACTTTTTATTATTACTCTTGATCTAAGAGGGGTGAGTCTTCTCTCATCGCTTCGAAGTGGAACTCAAAGTGTTTTAGCACCTGTAGAGCGCCTAGCAACTAGAGTCTTTTCACCATTTGGTGATTTCTTCTCAGAGGTTGGTAATTTAGGTAGAAGCAAAGAGAAAATTGATAAGTTAGAAGAAGAGAATCAAGAGCTAAAGAGCCAAGTTATTTTCAATGAAAATACTCTGGCGCAGTTAGAGTCACTTAAGGGCGTCTTAGATCTTGCTGGTAAAGCTCGCTATAAAACGGTATCTGCAAGAGTAATTAGTAAAGGCGGAACTGGAACATTTAGTGAGACGATAGTTTTAGATATTGGCAGTAATTCTGGAGTAAGAAGAGATATGACAGTGATTGCAGCGAGCGGACTTGTCGGGGTCGTTAAATCAACAACTGCTGCCTCATCAATTGTGCTCTTAATGAATGACCCATCCTTTCGAATTGGCGTAAGGGTTGCTGGAAAGCAAGATATGGGAATCCTGCTTGGACAAGGCGATAAGAGCTACTCATTGCAGATGCTAAGTGCAAGATCAGCAATTAGCGTTGGCGATGTTCTACTAGCACGTGGAAGCTCTGGAGATAGGCCCTTTGTTCCAGGGGTTCCAGTTGGAAGAGTTAGTTATGTAGAAAATACTGTTGGCCAGCTAACTAAAGAGGGAAGAGTTAATGGATTTGTTGATCTAAATTCTCTCTCAGTAGTAAGCGTTGTTTTATCAGCAGTTGCCGGAGATCCTGGCGATGCTCTAGTGCCACAAGCGCCAAGGCCTGCTCCAACAGTTACGGTATTTGTAACACCTAGCCCTTCGCCAAAGGAATAAGGCTATGGAGATTAATCGCCTTCCTAAGGTATTACTTATTTTTATAACTCTCTTTCTCATACAAGAGGTCTTGATAAATCAGATCAATTTTCTAGTTGCAGGATTCTCTCTCTATCTCGCCTTCTTTATGGCTTGGGTAATTCAAGATCAGAGAAATAGCGCGGTAGTTACTGGATTTATTGCCGGATTAATCCTAGATCTATCGCCGACTCTTGATGCACCTTTTGGGCTATGGACTCTAGTTCTCACTTCAGTTAGTTATTTACTATCAAGTAATGTTAGAGCAGCGCTCGATGCAGAGCTAAGCCCACTTGTAATGCTAAGCGTTGCAGTCTTAGCAAGCTCATTTGCCTTAGCTCTATTCTTATTGTTTGGCGCGATCTTGGGTCAAGAAGTTGGCTCTGCTTCATATTTATTTAGAAGTATTTCAGGAAATGCTCTCTGGAGCGCTCTGCTCTCACCTCTTTATATTCCACTTGCAATGAAGCTATATAAAGTAACTCTTACTGCAAGGCAGCGATAGATGAGAGATCGCTCAACGTTAACACTTCTTGTTGCCCAAGTATTAGTTATTTCACTGATGCTCTCTTTATTTGGCCGACTCTTTTATCTTCAAATTGCTGATGGCCCTCGCTATCAAGAGGCAGCTCTTGATATTCAAAGTAGAGATATCGTCGCTCCAGCTCTTCGGGGGCTAATTGTTGATAATGAGGGAAATGCTCTTGCAACCAATAAGGCAGGGCTTATGGTCACAGCAGATCGATCAGTTCTAGATAAGTTTGAAGATAAGGGCGTATCGGTATTAACTAGAGTGGCTGAGGTCTTAAAGCTGGAATATCAGGACATCTACACCAGAACTAGGCTCTGCGGCGAGCTAGCAATTGGTGAGCGAAATGGATGTTGGAATGGAAATCGCTATCAACCTATCCCAATAACCAAAGATGCCAGCGAGAAGCAAGTATTTACCATTCTAGAAAGATCTGATCTCTTTCCTGGTATCGATGCTAAGCCAGTTTCGATTCGCTCCTATCCATCACTTGCTGGGCAGAGAGCCACTCATGTTCTGGGCTATCTAGGGCCAATTACAGAGAAGAATCTAAATAACGAAGAAGGAAAGAGATATTACAGAAATGAGTTAATTGGTAAGGCTGGAATTGAATTCCTCTACGATGAGCAGCTTCGAGGAATTCCTGGAATCAAAACTGTCATTGTTGATCGAAAAGAAATTGTTAGACAAGAATCACTTAATAGAGCGCCAGTTCCCGGCAATCACCTAGTTCTTAGCCTTAATGCTAAATTACAAGCAGCAGTTGAAGTAGAACTAAAAGATGCTGTCTTTCGCGCAAGGGCTAATGGATATCGCGGAGATTCTGGAGCTGCAATAGTTATGGATGTTAAGACAGGTGAAGTTCTAGCGATGGCCTCATATCCTGATTATGATTTAAATATCTGGGAAAATGGAATCACTGTCAATCAAGCAAGAGATCTCTATAGCGAAAAGAGCGGAGTCCCAGCGCTCTCCCGTGCGATCCAAGGTGAATTTGCTCCGGCATCAACATTTAAAGTCGTTTCACTCTCAGCAGCAGTTGATGCTGGATATAGCTTAAAGAATACTTATGAGTGTCCAGCCGAAGTTCAAATCGGTGATAGAACTTTTAAGAATTTTGATAGTAATGCTGCAGGGCGAATCAGCATGACAACTGCTATGGCAATTTCATGTGACTCGATCTGGTATCAAATTGCCTACGATGAGTGGGTCCGAGATGGTGGTTTAAGGCCAAAGCCAAGCCTAAATGATTACTTCTTTAATTCAGCTAAAGGATATGGCCTAGGTAAGAAGACCGGGGTTGATCTTCCATCAGAGCTCTCTGGGCGCCTTCCAAATAGGCAGTGGAAGTTAGATTGGTATGACAGGAATAAGGATTTTTACTGTAATTACAGCGAAAAGGCCAAGAAGTCCCAGCTCACTCCATATCTTATTGAGATAGCTAGAGAGAATTGCCTTGATGGTGACAAAGTAAGAGCGGGAGATATGGTCAACTTCTCAATCGGTCAGGGAGATACTTTGATGACGCCGCTGCAGTTAGCTGTGGCTTACTCAGCTCTTGCTAATGGTGGAAAGTTAATGGTGCCAAAGGTTGCCAAAGCAATCGTTGAACCAAGTGGGCGAGTAGTTAAAGAATTTAAGCCAGAGATTAGTGGCCGCCTTCCAATTAAGAAATCAACTCTGAAGTTTCTACAAAACTCACTTCGAGCAGTGGTGACCGCAGGCACTGCAACCGGAGCCTTCTCTGGAGTTGGAGTTGAGGTAAGTGGTAAGACTGGAACTGGTCAGGTCTTTGGAAGAAATCTTGATGGCTCAAGTAAAGATGACACCTCATGGTTTGCATCTTTTGCTCCAAGTAAGAAACCAGAATATGCCGTTGTGATGATGGTAAGTCAGGGTGGTTTTGGTGCCAGCACAAGTGGTGTTGGAGTTAGAAAGATCTATGAGCATATCTTTGGCACAAATGGCCGAGTAGCAATATTTACTAATGGAAATCCTAAGAAGCTTCCAAGAATAGATTCTATAAAGGCAGAGCTGTTGCCATGAAAATTTCCCTTAAAGCTCAGAGTAAACGAGGATTCTTTACTGGCGCTGATCAGATATTAAATGCGGCAGTCTTCCTCCTTCTTTTAATTGGAATTGTATTGGTTTATGCAGCAACTAGAGATTGGTTTGCAGCAAATGATTTAGATCCCGAGTATTATCTAAAGCGGCAGATAGTTAATGTCATTATTGGAATTGCTCTGGCCTATGGCACAACTCTTATTGATTACCGCCTACTTCGGGCCTACACGCCATTTGTTTGGGGCTTTGGAGTCTTAGGCCTTGTTGCAGTATTAATCCCTGGACTTGGATCAACAGTTAATGGAGCGCGCTCTTGGATTTCATTTCCTGGGGGCTTGCAATTTCAGCCGGCAGAGCTAGCAAAGATTTCAATTATTGTTGGAATGGCTCTAATTCTCTCTGAGCGTATGGCGGGAGAAGATCGACCAAGTGATAAGCAGGTCTTGCAAGCCCTAGGAGTTACTGCCCTTCCACTTATCTTGATTGTTGCTCAACCAGATCTAGGAACTGTTTTGATTATCACTGCAGCAGTAATAACAATGATTGCGCTCTCTGGCGCATCTCTTTATTGGGTTGTGGGACTTCTCATTGCTGGAGTAGTTGGGGTTTATCTTGCAATCGCTAGCGGCGAGGTGAGTGAGTATCAATTAAATCGCCTCAAATCCTTTGTTGATCCTTCAGCAGATCCGCAGGCAAGTGGTTATCAATTAAGGCAGGCCCGTATCACTATTGGTTCAGGTGGCCTACTTGGTAAAGGTTTATTTAATGGGCCACAGACCAATGGTCGATTTGTTCCAGAGCAACAGACAGACTTTATCTTTACAGTTGCGGGAGAGGAGCTGGGCTTTATTGGTTCATCATTTATCTTGTTACTTTATTTCATAGTATTGATGCGAGCCTTTGCTATCGCAAGAGCTACAACAGATTTATTTGGCAAGATGGTCTCAATCGGTGTGGTTGCATGGTTCTCATTTCAAATCTTTGAAAATATCGGTATGACGATGGGACTTATGCCAATGACTGGGGTTCCACTCCTATTTCTCTCCTATGGGGGATCTGCGATGTTTGCCAATATGATCGCTATTGGCCTATTGCAAAATGTCTATCAAAGGACGCGATAAGAGCGGCTTTTGCGCCTAATTAGGCGAAGGCTTTAACTATCTGCCATACTTACCGGGTTCGAAGTCGCCTCACGTTCTTGAGGTCGCCAAGACCGCTCTTTAGGTGCGGTCGGCAGATCCGGAAAAAAAGGCGCCACCACAGATTTTTTAGCAAATGCTTTTAACAAAAGCGTTTATGAAAACTTATAAGAAGGATTTGATCGTATGGCCGAAGAGCCAAAAAAAGTGCGTAAGCGCGCTGTAAAGAAAAGTGCAAGTAAAGCAGTAGAGCAGAGCGAGAGCGCTCCTATTGTTAAAGAGAAGAAATCAAAGGCCGGGGTAATCCCAGCTCCAATCTTTCAAGCAGCTCCAGTTGCGCCTGCCCCAAAGGCAAAACCTGCTACAACAAAGCCTGCTCCAAAGAGTGCAGTTGAAGTTTCGGGTGAGAGTGAGGCGGAGAAAGAAAATCGCCGTCGCCGTCGCCGCAGAGGAGGACGTTCTCGTCGCAGGCTAGAAAAAGATGAGAGCCCTACAACTAGCCCGGCGGTAGGCCAAGAACCAAGTGGCGATTCCGAAGGCAGCGTTGGATTTAAAAAGCGCAGACGCCGTCGTCGCTCAGGCGCTGATGGAGTAGCTCCAGGTGAGAAGATTGAAGAAGATGGCGTATTAACTGTAGTTAAGGTGCGCGAACCTCGTCCGGTTCAAGAAAAACCTGCACGAGAGAAGAAGAGCTTTGATCGCCCACCTCGTCGCTTCAAAGATCGCGATAGAGATAGAGGTCGAGAGAAACCTCGCTATAACGATTATCGTGAAAATCGTCGCCGCGGAACAATTCTTACCGATGCTGAATTCCTTGCAAGACGTGAATCTGTAGATCGCGAGATGTTGGTTCGCCAGCAAGGCGATAGAACACAGATTGCGATTTTAGAAGATAAGGTTTTGGTTGAGCACTATGTCAATCGCAATAGCAATATCTCCTATGTTGGAAACGTCTATCTTGGAAAAGTTCAGAATGTTCTTCCTTCAATGGAAGCTGCATTCGTTGATATCGGCAAGGGACGAAACGCTGTTTTATATGCTGGCGAAGTTAATTGGGATGCCGCTGGCCTTACCGATAATCAAGAGCGAAAGATCGAGAAAGTTCTAAAAACTGGTCAATCAGTATTAGTTCAAGTAACTAAAGATCCAATCGGTCAAAAGGGTGCTCGTCTAACAAGTCAGATCTCACTTCCTGGTCGATATCTAGTTTATGTACCAGGCGGAGGAATGAGTGGAATCTCAAGACGACTTGCAGATACTGAGCGCTCACGCTTAAAAGAAATTCTTAAAGGTCTAATCACCGATGAAGAGGGCGTAATTGTCAGAACTGCTGCAGAGGGAGCAAGTGATGAAGAACTTACTCGCGATGTAATCCGCCTAAAAGCGCAATGGGATGACATCAAGGCAAAGTCTGAAAACACCAGTACCTCAGCTCCATCACTTCTCTATGGTGAGCCTGATCTAACGGTTCGAGTAATTAGAGATATCTTCAATGAAGATTTCCGCAAGCTCACAGTTCAAGGAGGCGATGCTTGGGATGATATTAATAATTATCTTGGCCATATTGCCCCTGAGCTTTTAACAAAGATTGAAAAATACAGCCAAGGAAAAGATCTCTTTGTTGAAAATAGAATTGATGAGCAGTTAGCTAAGGCACTTGACCGTAAGGTTTATCTGCCATCTGGAGGCTCACTAGTTATTGATCGCACCGAGGCTATGGTGGTTATTGATGTCAACACTGGAAAGTTCATCGGTAAAGGTGGAAATCTAGAAGAGACTGTTACTAAAAATAACCTTGAGGCAGCAGAGGAAATTGCTCGTCAGCTAAGGCTTCGAGATTTGGGCGGAATTATTGTTATCGACTTTATCGATATGATTTTAGAGTCAAATCGTGAGCAGGTATTGCGCAGATTAGTTGAGTGTCTAGGAAGAGATAGAACTAAGCATCAAGTAGCTGAAGTAACATCTCTTGGTTTAGTTCAGATGACTCGAAAGAGAGTGGGCCAAGGGCTAATTGAAGCCTTCTCAACAACTTGTGATAGTTGTGGTGGTCGAGGCATTCATGTTCATATGGAGCCAGTTAATAAGAAGAGCCTTGATCGTGAATTTGTTCCAGCAAAGGTCAATAAGGAAGAGAACCTCACCTCTGTTGAAGTAGAGGCTGAAGAAGCAGAAGAAGTCCTTGAAGAAGTTGAGAACGTGGCTAAGAAAGAGGGAGATTCTGGCCAGAAGAAAGGCTTTGGTAGGCGTAAACGCAGGGCTGCCAGCTCTGGAGTTGTAACGGCCTAACTCAGTTTGACCCTAGATAGGCTCAATCCGTAACCTATGCCCCTGCCCCGATAAGGGTCTTTGGCAAGGAAAAAAAAGAGATGGAAGGACCATTGTGTACGCAATAGTTAAAGCTGGCGGTCGCCAGGAGAAGGTCGCTGTTGGCGATACTGTCTTTGTTGATCGCATTGATGCAGCTGCCGGTTCCACCGTTTCATTTCCTGCAGTTTTAGTTGTTGATGGTGCAGCGGTAACAAGTGATCCAAAGCTTCTCTCTGGAGTTAAAGTAACTGGAGAAATTATTGAAGAGGTTAAGGGTCCAAAGATTCATATCTTGCGCTTTAAGAATAAGACCGGCTATCGCCGTCGTCAGGGCTTTCGTTCAAAAAACACTCGCGTGAAAATCACTGCGATTAATGGTGTGAAGTAAAGGGGTTGGCATAAATGGCATCGAAAAAAGGCGTCTCCTCAACCCGAAATGGTCGCGATTCCAATGCACAATTTCTTGGAATCAAAAGATTTGGTGGTCAGGTAGTTAACAGCGGCGAGATTCTCGTTCGCCAACGTGGCACCAAGTTCCACCCAGGTAAGAATGTAGGAATCGGAAAAGATGACACGCTATTTGCGCTAGCTTCAGGTTCAGTGGAGTTTGGCAATGCTCGTGGTCGTCGCGTTGTAAATATCGTCCCGGTTTCCTAAGCAACGGACTTTAAAAAATTGCGGGTCCGTGCATACGGGCCCGCTTTTTACTTAACCACCTAATTTAAGAGAGGCAAGAGTCAGATGACAACCTTCGTTGATCGCGTGACTCTTCATGCCGCAGCAGGAAAAGGTGGCGATGGCTGCGTCTCTGTTCACCGTGAAAAATTCGTTCCACTTGGCGGCCCTGATGGGGGCAGCGGTGGAAGAGGCGGCGACATTATTTTGATTGTTGATCCAAGCGTTACTACCTTGCTTGATTTTCATCACTCACCACATCGAAGCGCTAGCTCTGGAAGACAGGGATATGGCGCGCTAAAAAATGGCCCTGATGGAGATGATTTAATCCTTGGCGTTCCTAATGGAACGGTTGTGATGAATAAAGAAGGCCGCATCTTGGCAGATCTAGTAGGTAATGGAACAAGATTTATTGCAGCTAAAGGTGGTTTAGGCGGCCTTGGCAATAATGCACTTGCCTCAAACCGGCGTAGAGCTCCAGGTTTTGCACTCCTTGGTGAACCTGGCGAGAAGCGAACTTTAGTTTTAGAACTTAAATCTGTTGCAGATATTGGTCTAATTGGTTATCCAAGCGCTGGTAAATCATCTCTAGTTGCAGCTATTTCTGCAGCAAGACCAAAGATCGCTGATTATCCATTTACAACTCTTGCGCCAAATCTTGGAGTTGTTCAAGCAGGAGAGGCGAGATTTACTGTTGCAGATGTTCCAGGTTTGATACCAGGTGCTTCGCAAGGAAAAGGTCTTGGCCTGCAATTTCTTCGCCATGTTGAGCGCTGCGCAGCTTTAGTACATGTCCTAGATTGCGGAACGCTAGAGACAGACCGCGATCCAGTTAGAGATTTTGAAGTAATTGAAGATGAGCTAAAGAAGTATGCCGAGGACTTAAGTACTAGACCTCGCATTATTGCTCTTAATAAAGTTGATCTTCCTGATGCTAAAGCGATGGCAGATATGGTGGAGCCAACGCTAAAAAAGATGGGGTATGAGGTTTATCAGATCTCAGCTGCATCAAGAATTGGTCTAGAACAACTTCTCTATGCCATGGCTAAGTTAGTTGCAGAGCATAGAAAGCAGGAGAGCGAGCTAGAGAAGGTAAGGATTGTGCTTCGCCCAACTCCAATTGATGATGTTGGCTTTAAGACTATGGCTAATGATGATGGCTCATTTACCGTTATTGGTTCACGTCCTGAGAGATGGGTTCATCAGACAAACTTTAGTAATGCCGAAGCAGTTGGATATTTAGCAGATCGCCTAGCAAGTTTAGGAGTTGAAAAAGAGCTCTTTAGATTAGGAGCCAAGCAAGGCGATGAAGTTCGCATTGGCCTAGGTGATGATGCGGTGGTCTTTGATTGGGAGCCAACTATTGAGGCTGGCGCTGAACTTCTGGCCGGACCTCGCGGCGATGACATGCGCATCCCGCGCGGATGGGAGAAGTTTGATGAAGAGGCAATCGATCAATTAGATGATGAAGAATTAGCTCAGCAATGGGAGTACAAGGTAGAAGATCCCACAGATCCAGGAAAAGAGATGGAGGAGCAGAAATGAGTCGCGATGCAGTTATCAAAACAAAGCGAATAGTTATCAAGATTGGCTCCTCAACTCTTACTGGAGCAGATGGCACAGGCCTTGATAGCTCTGCCGTTACTAAATTGGCAGCAGCAGTAGCTGAATTAAAAGAGCAGGGTAGAGAGGTTGTTGTTGTCTCATCTGGAGCAATTGCAGCAGGTCTTGCCCCTCTTGGATTAGGAAGTAGACCTGCCGATCTTGCAACACAACAAGCAGCGGCATCTGTTGGCCAGGGGCTATTAATTCATAGCTATACCGAAGCTCTAAGAAAACATAAAATTATTGCCTCTCAAGTGCTATTAACTATTGAAGATATTATTCGCAGGTCTCATTATCAAAATGCGCAGCGCACCCTCTTTAAATTACTCGCTCTAGGTGTTGTGCCAATCATTAATGAGAATGATTCGGTTGGAACACAAGAGATTAGATTTGGCGATAACGATCGAATCGCTGCTCTAGTTTCACATTTAATTGGAGCAGATTTATTAGTTCTAGTTAGCGATGTTGATGCTCTCTATGATGCTAATCCAAAAGAGGCTGGAGCTAAGAAGATTTCTCAAGTGGATTCCCTTGCCGAGTTAGCAGCTGCCCAGATTGGGGGAGCGGGATCTAAAGTTGGTAGCGGCGGTATGGTGACAAAGATTGAAGCTGCGCGAATTTCAACCCAAGCTGGAATTCCAATGTTATTAACCTGTCTTGCTGATGTTTCCCAAGTATTGGCAGGGGCTGAACTTGGAACATACTTTGTTGCATCAGCAGAAAAGAAGTCTTCTCGTCTGCTCTGGTTAGCTCACGCGGCAAGTAGTAGCGGAAGATTAATTATCGATGCTGGCGCTGTTAGCGCTCTACGTGAGCGTGGTACCTCACTTCTTCCTGCTGGAGTAAAAGCGGTTGAAGGAGAATTTAGCGCAGGAGATACCGTTGAAATATCAGCCGAAGATGGCAGCGCCATTGCTCGCGGCTTAGTTGCCTTTGATTCTTCAGAAATTCCAGCGATGCTCGGGCGCTCCACTAAAGATCTTGCGAAAGAATTAGGGCCTGAATATGAGCGAGAGTTGGTCCACCGCGATGACATGGTGCTTTTATGAGTAATGATCAATTAGTTGCAGATTTAGCAGATAGAGCAAGAAAAGCATCTAAGACTTTAATAACTGCTGGCTATAGCAAGAGACAAGGTGCACTCCTTGCAATTGCAGATGCTCTTGAGGCCAATATGAATGAAATCCTTGCAGCTAATGATCTAGATATTCAGCGCGGAAAAGCTAATGGACTTAACTCATCACTTCTTGATCGCCTAGCTCTAAGCCCGGAGCGAATCAAAGATATTGCCTCAGGGGCCCGCCAAGTAGCAGCACTTGATGACCCACTTGGAATTGTTTTAAGACAGAGAACTCTAAGTAATGGTCTGAAACTCACTCAAGTAACTGTGCCATTTGGGGTTATTGGAATGGTCTATGAGGCTCGTCCAAATGTAACTGTTGATGCTGCAGTAATTCTTCTGATGTCAGGAAATGCAGCGCTACTTCGTGGTTCATCATCTGCTCAGGCAAGTAATGAGGTATTGGTTAAAGTGATGAGAGGCGCACTTGAGGCGGGAGAGATTTCAAGTGAGGTAATTCAGTTAATTCCCTCAAGTGATCGCGATACTACTAGAGCTCTTCTTCATGCTCGAGGAAAAGTTGATTTAGTTATTCCTAGAGGAAGCGCTGATTTAATACGTATGGTTGTTGATGATTCAACTGTGCCAACTATTGAAACTGGGGCTGGTGTCTGTCATGTTTATATAGATAAGGACGCTGACTTTGCTAAAGCACTTCCAATCGTAATTAACTCAAAGACTCATAGGCCAAGTGTTTGTAACGCTGCAGAGACTCTTCTAGTTCATAGAGAGATTGCAAGTGAGTTCCTGCCAATTGTTCTTAAAGAACTTAATCAATCAGGGGTTATTCTGCATTGTGATCAAGCAAGCCTTGAAGTTGCAAGCTCCCTATCAATTCCAGCAACCCTTGCCAGTGAAGAGAATTGGTCTACTGAATACGGTGTATTAGAGATGAATGTTGCAGTTGTGCCTGATTTAGATAGTGCTGCTACTCATATTTTGAAGTATGGAACTAATCACACAGAGGCAATTGTTACGCAGTCCAGCCAGAGCGCAGAGAGATTTATTGCTCTTGCTGATTGCGCAGCAGTTATGGTCAATGCCTCAACTAGATTTACTGATGGCCAAGAGATGGGATTTGGCGCAGAGATTGGAATTTCAAATCAGAAGCTTCATGCTCGCGGTCCGATGGGCCTTGAGCAGATGACTACCACCACATGGATTGTGAGAGGAGATGGCCAGATCCGAAAGTAATTCGCTGGCAGCGATAGCTCTTCGGTAAGGTGACCTATATGTCTAATATCTCGCGCGATGATGTGGCAAATCTAGCAAAGTTAGCTCGTATTGATTTATCAGAGGATGAATTAGCGGGCCTTGCTAAAGAGCTTTCAGTAATTCTTGATGCAGTTGCGCGAGTTCAAGAAGTTGCAGGCGAAGATGTTCCTCCAACTTCTCATCCACTACCTCTTGTAAATGTCTTTCGTGAAGATGTAGTCCGCCCAAGTCTTACTACAGAGGAAGCCCTCTCTGGAGCTCCAGAGCAAGAGGAGCAGAGATTTAAAGTTCCACAGATTTTGGGTGAAGAGTGATGATCAATAAGAGCGCAGTTGAGATGGCAGAGGCTCTATCAAAGGGCGAAATCACTAGCGTTGAATTAACTAAGGCGCATCTAAAGCAGATTAATGAAGTAGATGGACAGGTTCATGCCTTTCTTCATGTTGATACCCAGGGAGCTTTAGAGCAGGCAAGCCAAGTAGATGCAAAGAGAAGCGCTGGAGAGAAAATGCCTGCCTTAGCTGGTGTTCCACTAGCTCTTAAAGATGTTTTAGTTCAAAAAGGAATTCCTACTACCTGTGGTTCAAAGATGTTAGAGGGATGGCGCCCTCCTTATGATTCAACAGTAGTTAGAAAGTTAAAAGAAAACGGCATAGTTATTCTTGGTAAAACCAATATGGATGAGTTTGCTATGGGTTCATCTACTGAAAATTCAGCGTATGGCCCCACTAAAAATCCTTGGGACTTAACTCGCATCCCTGGTGGATCAGGCGGCGGTTCTTCTGCATCTCTAGCATCATTTCAAGCACCTCTTGCAATTGGAACTGATACTGGAGGATCAATTCGACAGCCAGCTGCAGTGACAGGAACAGTGGGAGTTAAGCCAACCTATGGCGCAGTTTCTAGATATGGCTTAGTTGCTTTCTCATCATCTCTTGATCAAGCAGGGCCATGTGCTAGAACGGTTCTTGATGCGGCATATCTTCATGAAGCAATTGCAGGACATGACCCTCTAGATTCCACTTCAATTAACGCGCAAGTTCCAGCAGTTGTTGCCGCTGCTAAGGATGGAAATGTAAAGGGAATGAAGATTGGCGTTATTAAAGAACTTCAAGGAGATGGCTATCAAGCTGGAGTCTTAAAACTATTTAATGAATCCCTAGAAATTCTGGCATCACTTGGCGCTGAGATTGTGGAAGTCTCCTGTAAATACTTTGATTATGCCTTAGCTGCCTACTACTTAATTGCACCAAGTGAGTGCTCTTCTAATCTTGCTCGCTTTGATGCGATGCGTTATGGAATAAGAAGTGGCCAGGGCTCTGCTGAAGAGGTAATGAATTCCACACGACAGATTGGTTTTGGCAGAGAAGTTAAGCGCAGAATTATCCTTGGAACATATGCACTCTCAAGTGGTTATTACGATGCCTATTATGGAAGCGCGCAGAAGGTTAGAACTCTAATCTCACGTGATTTTGAGAGCGCCTTTAAATTAGCAGATGTATTAGTTTCACCAACAGCTCCAACAACTGCCTTTAAAATTGGCGAGAAGTCCAATGATCCGATTGCGATGTATTTAAATGACATTGCAACAATCCCAACTAACCTTGCAGGAATCGGCGGGATGTCACTTCCATCAGGACTTGCCGCTGAAGATGGGCTGCCAGCCGGATTTCAAATAATGGCACCAGCTATGAAAGATGATTTGATGTATAAAGTCGGCGCTGCTCTTGAAGCAGAGCTAAATACTAAGTGGCAGGGACCAATTCTAAATTCTGCTCCCAAGCTAGGAGCTAAATAATGGCTCTTAAATATGAAGAGGTAATTGCCAAATATGAACCATCACTTGGCCTTGAGGTTCACGTCGAATTGGGCACAGCGTCAAAGATGTTCTGTGGCTGCAATACAGTCTTTGGAGCAGCTGCCAATACTCAGACTTGCCCGGTCTGTTTGGGCCTTCCAGGGGCGCTTCCTGTAGTTAATGGAAAAGCAATTGAATACACAATCGCAATAGGACTAGCTCTTAATTGCTCTATTGCGCCATATAGTCGCTTTGCTAGAAAGAATTATTTCTATCCTGATATGCCGAAGAATTTTCAAACCTCACAATATGACGAGCCAATCTGCACCAATGGATATCTAGATATAACAATTGAAACAGATGAAGGAAGCAAGGACTTTAGAATTGAAATTGAACGCGTTCATATGGAAGAGGACACTGGAAAATCACTTCATATGGGAGGGGCGACTGGTCGCATTCACGGGGCTGATTACTCACTTCTTGATTACAACCGAGCTGGAATTCCATTAGTTGAGATCGTTACAAAAGTTGTTAATGGATGCGGTAAATATGCGCCAGAAGTTGCTAAGGCATATGTCTCAGAACTTCGAGATGTGCTGCGCGGCCTTGGGGTAAGTGATGTGAAGATGGAGCAGGGATCACTGCGCTGTGATGCTAACGTCTCACTTCGAATAATTGGCTCTGAGAAACTTGGAACAAGAAGTGAGACTAAGAATGTCAACTCACTTAAGTCAGTAGAGCGAGCAATTAGGTCAGAGATGATTCGCCATGCTGAACTTCTTAATTCCAATCAGCGAGTAATACAGGAGACCAGACATTTCCATGAAGATACTGGCCTAACAACTTCAGGGCGATCAAAGGAGCAGGCTGAGGATTACCGATATTTTCCAGAGCCAGACCTTGTTCCAATTGCTCCAAGTAAAGAGTTAATTGCAAAGATTGCTGCAACGCTTCCAGAAAAGCCCTCGGTTAGACGAAAGAAGTTGCAAGAGGCTTGGCAGGTGCCAGATAAAGAGATGGCAGCGATGATTAATGCTGAAGTTCTAGATTTAGTTGAGGCAACAGTTAAATTGGGAGCTGATCCAACGCGCGCCCGTTCTTGGTGGTTAGGTGAGATAGCCAGAATTGCTAATGAGAAGGCGGTAGCGGCAGCAGATCTAGCCATTAGCGCTGCAGATGTTGCTGAAGTTGTAGCCCTAATTGTTAAGGGAGAGCTAACCGATAAATTAGCTCGCCAGGTTGTTGAGGCGCTAATTAATGGCGAGGGCAGCGTGGGTCAGATAATTGAAGCTCGCGGCATCAAAGTTGTCTCTGATGATTCATCTCTAATGGCAGCAATTGAGCGAGCAATCGCAGCTGCTCCAGATGTTGCTGAGAAGGTTAGAGGGGGAAATATCCCAGCCTCAGGAGCTTTAATTGGCGCAGTAATGAAAGAATCAAGGGGTCAAGCTGATGCAGCAAAGGTGCGCGATCTTTTACTTAAGCATTTAGGTCAGGGATAAGTAGGATTCACTTATGACAAATCCGATGAAGCCTCGTTCTGGACTTGTAACAGATGGTCTTGAGCGCGCTCCTGCTCGCGGAATGCTTAGAGCAGTTGGAATGAAAGATGAAGATTGGGTCAAGCCACAAATTGGAATTGCATCTTCTTGGAATGAAATCACTCCATGTAATCTCTCCTTAGATCGTTTAGCAAAAGCATCAAAGCAAGGAGTATTTGATGCAGGTGGATTTCCAATGCAATTTGGCACCATCTCAGTCTCTGATGGCATATCAATGGGCCATGAGGGAATGCACTTCTCATTAGTTTCAAGAGAGGTTATTGCAGACTCTGTTGAGACAGTTATGCAGGCAGAGAGATTTGATGGCATGGTCACATTTGCTGGTTGTGACAAGTCTCTTCCAGGAATGATGATGGCAGCAGCGCGACTTGATGTTGCTAGCGTCTTTGTCTATGCCGGCTCTACTCTTCCAGGACAAGTAGATGGAAAAGATGTCACAATCATTGATGCCTTCGAAGCAGTTGGAGCATGCGCTAGAGGCTTAATATCTCAAGAGCAGGTCGATAAAATTGAGCGCGCAATCTGTCCAGGTGAGGGAGCTTGCGGCGGAATGTATACCGCAAACACAATGGCAACTGTTGGCGAAGCCATTGGTCTATCACTTCCTGGCTCTGCTGCTCCTCCAGCAGTTGATCGCAGGCGTGATAGCTATGCTGTTAAATCAGGGGCAGCTGTTGTTGAGCTAATAAGAGCTGGAATTACTACAAGAGATATTTTAAGTAAGCGAGCATTTGAAAATGCCATCACTGCCCTTATGGCCCTCGGTGGATCAACTAACGCTGTTCTTCACCTGCTAGCAATTGCCCATGAAGCAAAGGTTGATTTAACGCTAGATGATTTCCATCGAATTGGCTCAAAGGTTCCACTACTTGGCGACTTAAAACCATTTGGCAGATTTGTTATGAGCGATGTCGATAAAGTCGGGGGAATCCCAGTGGTATTAAAGGCCCTACTAGATGCTGGCCTACTTCATGGCGATTGCTTAACAGTTACTGGAAAAACTATGGCTGAGAATCTAGCTGATATCAATCCACCAGATCCTGATGGCGAAATATTAAGAGCGGTAAAAAGCCCAATGGGCGTAAGTGGCGGTATTACAATTTTAAGTGGCTCACTTGCTAAAGATGGCGCAGTGACAAAGGTTGCTGGAGTTGGAGTTGACTCATTTGAAGGACCTGCCAGAGTCTTTGATCGAGAGCAATCTGCGATGCAAGCTTTAGAAGATGGGACTATTACCGCAGGTGATGTTGTAGTAATTCGTTATGAAGGGCCAAAGGGCGGCCCAGGAATGCGCGAGATGTTAATGATCACTGGCGCAATTAAAGGAGCAGGTCTTGGAAAATCTGTTCTCTTAATTACCGATGGCAGATTCTCTGGTGGCACAACCGGGCTATGTGTGGGCCATGTTGCACCCGAAGCTAGTGATGGTGGAGCGATTGCACTTGTTAAAGATGGTGATCGAATTCGTATCGATATCAAAGCTAGAACGCTAGATTTATTAGTTGATGAAAGTGAGTTAGCAAAGAGAAGAGAGAGCTTTAAACCGCTACCAAGTAGGTATACCTCCGGGGTATTGGGTAAGTATGTAAAGCTTGTGGGATCGGCATCAAAGGGCGCGGTCTGCGATTAAAAGGGGAATAATCCCCGCTCATATTGTGAGATAGCCGTCTTAAGGGTTGACTCATACTTTTTATCAGGGGATACTTACCCACATGTCAGCGAAATCAACTTCTGTAATAGCACTTGTTTCAGTGGTGATTCGCTGCGCGTGAACTAAATAAAAGTTCACGCGCACCCTCAGGAAACTGAGGGTTTTTGCATTAGTAGGCCTAAAAAAGAATTAGAAGGAAGGAGTAGACCAAGATGGCAAATGAGATAAGCGGCGCTCAAGCCCTCGTTAACGCGCTAGAAGACTCTGGCGTTGATGTCATGTTTGGTATTCCTGGTGGCGCAATTCTTCCTGCCTATGATCCAATCTTTGATTCAAAGATCCGCCACATCCTAGTTCGCCATGAACAGGGAGCAGGTCATGCTGCAACTGGATATGCCCAAGTAACTGGTCGCGTTGGGGTATGCATTGCAACTTCAGGGCCAGGAGCAACAAATTTAGTCACACCGATTGCTGATGCGCAGATGGATTCAGTTCCACTTGTTGCTATCACCGGTCAAGTTCCTTCAGCTGCGATTGGAACTGATGCATTCCAAGAGGCTGATATTCGCGGAATCACAATGCCGGTGACAAAACACAATTACTTGATTACTGATCCTGCCCAAATTCCTCGGGCAATCGCTGAAGCTTTTTATATTGCATCATCTGGAAGGCCAGGGCCAGTTCTAGTTGATATTGCTAAAGATGCTCTCCAGAAGATGACTAGCTATAACTATCCAAAGAAGTTAACTCTTCTCGGATATAACCCGCAGATTGAGCCAGACTTAGAGGCAATTCGAGATGCTGCATCACTTATCGCTCAATCAAGTAAACCTATTTTCTACATCGGCGGCGGAGTAATAAAGGCTAATGCTGCAAAAGAACTTCTTGTGCTAGCAGATCTAGTTGGAGCTCCAGTTGTTACAACATTGATGGCAAGAGGAGCATTTCCTGATAGCCATAGCCAGCATCTTGGTATGCCTGGAATGCATGGAACAGTTGCTGCCGTTACTGGCCTACAGAAAGCAGATTTACTTATTACTTTAGGCGCTCGATTTGATGATCGAGTGACTGGAAAACTCTCTACATTTGCCCCAAATGCCAAGATAATTCACGCTGATATTGACCCGGCAGAAATTGGAAAGAATCGCTACGCAGATGTGCCAATAATTGGTGACCTTGGTCCAATCATCAGAGCGCTAATTCCTGCTGTTAAGGCTGAGTTTGCTAAGAATAAGGCAGATATCACCCAGTGGTGGAAGCAGATGAATTCACTACGCCAGAAGTATCCACTTGGATATAACGAGCCAAGTGATGGATCGCTATCGCCACAATATGTAATTGAGCGAATCGGAGCAATTACAGGTCCTGATGGAATCTATGTTGCAGGAGTTGGTCAACATCAGATGTGGGCATCACAATTTGTTAAGTATGAAAAACCAAGAACCTGGCTCAACTCTGGCGGTCTTGGAACGATGGGTTATGCAGTCCCAGCTGCAATGGGCGCAAAAGTTGGCGCCCCTGATACTCCAGTTTGGGCAATTGATGGTGATGGTTGTTTCCAGATGACAAACCAGGAATTAGTAACCTGCGCGCTAAATGATATTCCAATCAAGGTAGCTGTTATTAATAATGAGAGTCTAGGAATGGTTCGTCAGTGGCAGACTCTCTTCTATAAAGAGCGTTACTCAAATACTGATCTGCACTCCAAGAGAATTCCTGATTTTGCAAAACTTGCAGAGGCGATGGGCTGCGTTGGTCTTCGCTGTGAGTCAAAAGGTGATGTCGATAAAATCATTAAAGAGGCAAATGCAATCAATGACGCGCCAGTTGTAGTGGACTTTGGCGTTTATCGAGATGCGATGGTCTGGCCAATGGTGGCTGCAGGAACTTCTAATGATGATATTTTGATTGCCAAAGAGATGGCACCTGACTGGGATTCACAGGAGTTATAGCCATGGCCCAACACACTCTCTCTGTTCTTGTTGAAAATAGCCCAGGTGTTCTAGCTAGGGTTGCATCGTTATTTTCTCGCCGGGGATACAACATTGATTCACTTGCTGTGGGGCCAACAGAGAGTCCTGAGATTTCGAGAATTACTATTGTTTTAAATCTTGAGGGCCACGCTCTAGATCAAGTGAGCGCCCAGCTATTTAAGCTTGTTAATGTCATTGGCATTCAAGAGATGGAAGATAAGAACTCCCATCAAAGAGAGCTATTGATGGTTAAAGTAAATAGCTCTGGCGATAATCGCTCAAAGATTGAAGCAGTAGTAGGCAGATATCGAGCCTCAATTGTTAGCCAGGCTTCCTCCAGCCTTACCATTGAGGCGATAGGAAGTAGCGCTGAGATTGCAGCGCTATTAGGTGAGTTAACAAGCTTTGGAATAAAAGAGTTGGTTCAATCAGGTCTCATTGCTCTAGAAATTGGGGATGCGACTTTAGCTGAACGAACTTTGCAAGAAACTGGACTAGCTTCTTCATCGACGCATAGCCAGACCGAGGACTACCAAAACTAAACTAGAAAGCAGGAGAACGTGGCAACTATTTATCATGACGAAGATGCAGACCTTTCGGTAATACAGGGGCGAAAAGTTGCGGTCATTGGATACGGGTCACAAGGACATGCCCATGCCTTAAACCTGCGCGATAGTGGCGTTGATGTAAGAGTTGGATTAGCCGAGGGTTCTAAATCCCGTGCCAAGGCAGAGGAAGAGGGCTTAAGAGTTCTCTCTGTTGCAGAAGCAGTTAAAGAGGCAACAGTTATTATGCTCCTTGCTCCTGATCATAAGCAGCGCCATATTTATAAAGAATCTATCGAACCTAATCTAAAAGCTGGAGATGCGCTCTTCTTTGGCCATGGATTTAATATTCGCTTTGGATATATCAAGCCGCCAGCAAATATTGATGTTTGTATGGTTGCCCCAAAGGGCCCAGGACATCTAGTAAGACGTGAGTTTGCTGCAGGGCGCGGAGTTCCAGATATCGTAGCTGTTGAGCAAGATGCAACTGGATCTGCTTGGCCACTTACTCTCTCTTATGCAAAGGCAATGGGAGGCTTAAAGGCGGGTGGAATTCTTACAACCTTCACTGAGGAGACTGAGACAGATTTATTCGGTGAGCAATCAGTGCTCTGCGGCGGAGCATCTCAATTGGTGCAATATGGTTTTGAAGTTCTAATTGAAGCTGGATATCAACCAGAGGTTGCCTACTTTGAGTGTCTACATGAGCTAAAACTCATCGTTGATCTTATGTATGAAGGTGGAATTGCTAAGCAGCGTTGGTCAGTTTCAGATACAGCTGAATATGGCGATTACATCTCAGGTCCAAGAGTTATTGATCCAAGGGTAAAAGAGAATATGAAGGCAGTCCTAGGAGATATCCAGAGCGGCGCATTTGCTAAGCGCTTTATCGAAGATCAAGATGCAGGAGCTCCAGAATTTAAAGCACTTCGCGCTAAAGGTGAGTCTCATCCGATTGAGGAAGTTGGCAGAAATCTACGCAAGATGATGTCTTGGGTTAAAGCTGCCAATAAGGATGATTACAAGGAAGGATCTGCATCGCGTGGCTAAACCCAAAGTTTTAATTGCTGAGGAGCTAAGTCCAGCAACCCTAGATGCCCTAGGACCAGAGTTTGAGATTATCAACTGTGATGGGGCAAATAGATCTGAGTTACTGGCCTGCCTATCTTCAGGAGTTGATGCAGTTTTAATTCGCTCTGCCACAAAGATGGATAGCGAAGCTATCGCTGCAGCTAAAGGTTTAAAAGTCATTGCAAGAGCCGGTGTTGGGCTAGATAACGTTGATATTCCCGCTGCAACTGCTGCTGGAGTAATGGTTGTTAATGCGCCAACATCAAATATTGTCAGCGCAGCAGAACTTGCCATTGCACTTCTTCTAGCATCTGCTCGCCATCTCTCACCTGCTCACGCTGCGCTAAAGGGTGGTAAGTGGGCTCGCTCTAAATACACCGGCGCTGAGTTATTTGAAAAAACTCTAGGTGTTGTTGGCTTTGGAAGAATCGGTCAACTAGTTGCTCATCGCATGCAGGCATTTGGGATGAAGGTAATTGCATATGACCCATATCTTCAACCAGCAAAAGCAGCAGCACTTGGCGTAGATCTAGTCTCACTTGATGATTTGCTAGCAAACTCTGATTTCATAACTATCCATCTTCCAAAGACAAAAGAGACCGCTAATTTAATTGGCGATACAGCACTGAGCAAAGTTAAGCCAACTGTTCGAATAATCAATGCTGCCCGCGGGGGAGTATTAGATGAAGCTGCGCTCTATAAAGCTATTAGCCAGGGGCGAGTAGCAGGTGCTGGACTTGATGTATTTGCAACTGAGCCTTGTACTGATTCACCGTTATTTACTCTAGATCAAGTAGTTGCAACGCCTCACCTTGGCGCATCAACAGATGAAGCTCAAGAGAGAGCAGGAATTGCAGTAGCAGTCTCTGTTCGCAAAGCGCTCTCTGGAGAGCTTGTGCCAGATGCGGTAAATGTTAAAGGCGGCGAGATCCATGAAGAGATCCGTCCAACGCTTCCACTAGTTGAAAAGATGGCCCAGATTGCAACCGGTTTTGAAGCAGAGCTTCCAGTAAGTATTGAAATCACTGTTAAAGGTGAAGTCTCTGTTTATGACTCATCTATTTTGGCAACTTCTGCGCTCAAGGGAGCGCTAATTGCAATTGGAACCGAAGATGCAACATATGTTAACTCCCCAAATCTTGCCCAAGAAAAAGGCATGAGTGCAACAGTTACAAGTGAGGCTGAGTGCGCGGATTATCGAAGCATGATCTGCCTTCGCGCCGCTTTCTCAAATGGCGCAAGAGTTGAAGTAGATGCCACTTTAATGGGAATTAGGAAAGTAGAGAAGATTATCCGTATCAATAAGTTTGATATTGAGCTACCACCAAGTGATCATCTTCTATTTCTTATCTATGAAGATAAGCCTGGAGTTGTCGGAGCCGTTGGAAATATTCTTGGCGCTGCAAAAATTAATATCGCCAATATGCAAGTTGCTAGAGATAAGGCAGGCGGTGAGGCTTTGATGGCTCTTACGGTTGACTCTGCTATTCCAATTGAATTTACAGAAAAGATTGCTAAAGAGGTTGGAGCGCGGGTATCTAGATCGGTATCTCTACTGGTATGAGTAAAAACTTCAATCTTGCGGTAATCGCAGGCGATGGAATCGGCCCTGAGGTTATAAATGAGGGTTTGAAAATTCTTGATGCAGCGGGCAAGAAGCATGGCTTTACCTATAGCAAGAAAGCATTTGAATTAGGGGCCACCTTCTGGCATAAAACAGGTGAAGTTCTGCCAGATAAAACTCTGGAGGAGTTAAAGAGCTTTGATGTAATCCTTCTTGGCGCAGTAGGAGATCCAAGTGTTCCAAGTGGAGTCCTTGAGCGCGGGTTACTTCTAAAACTTCGTTTTGCCTTTGATCATTACATCAACCTGCGCCCGGCACGCCTATATCCAGGAGTAGTTGGTCCACTAAAGACAAGCGCGCCTATTGATTTCATTGTGGTTAGAGAGGGAACCGAAGGACCTTATGTTGGAGCTGGCGGAGTTCTTGGCTTTGGAACTGCAAGTGAGATTGCAACTGAGGAGAGCCTAAATACAAGACGGGGCGCTGAGCGAGTTATTAGAGATGCATTTAATAGAGCTATGGCAAGGCCTAGAAAGAAATTAACTTTAGTTCATAAGAATAATGTTTTAACAAGAGCGGGAAGTCTTTGGACAAGAACCTTCGAAGAAGTTGCAAAGGAGTTTCCTCAAGTAAGCACTGATTATCTCCATGTTGATGCAGCCTCGATGTTCTTTGTAACAAATCCGGAGCGCTTTGATGTAGTGGTAACTGATAATCTCTTTGGAGATATTTTGACTGATATCGCTGCTGCTATCTGCGGCGGTATTGGCCTTGCCGCCTCTGGCAATATCAATCCAAGTGGCGAGTTTCCTTCAATGTTTGAACCAGTTCATGGCTCAGCCCCTGATATCGCAGGAAAAGGAATTGCTGATCCAACTGCAACAATTATGTCTGTTGCGATGCTACTTAATCATTTAGGGCTTAGTGATGCTGCAAGAGATGTTGAAAGAGCAGTTGAGGCCGACTTGCTTACAAGAGCCGATAAGAAGCGAAGCACTAGTGAAATAGGCGATGACCTAGCAAAGGCTCTTAGCTAATGAAAATTACAGTTAGCCCTTCATCAAATCCAATCTCGCCAACTCAGAGAGATCAGTATTTAGAAGAGCCTGGATTTGGAAAATACTTCACAGATCACATGGCAGTTGCTGAATGGAATCAAGCTAGCGGTTGGTCTGATCTAACAATCTCTGCCTATGGACCGCTCAATTTAGATCCTGCTGCAATGGTTTTTCATTATGGACAAGAAATCTTTGAGGGAATGAAGGCTTACTACCAACCAGATGGTTCTATTGCGCTCTTTCGCCCTGATGCTAATGCTCTTCGCTTTGCAAAGAGCGCAGCGCGAATCACTCTTCCAGAGCTTCCAGTTGAAGATTTTGTTAGCGCAGTTGAGGCTTTAGTAAAGCAAGATGCTGGCTGGGTTCCTAAAAAAGTTGGCGAGTCTCTCTATTTGAGGCCATTTATGATTGCAACCGAAGTTGGTCTTGGAGTAAGGCCATCTAATAAAGCGCTATTTGCAGTAATTGCTACCCCTGCTGCTGCTTACTTTAACTCTGCTAAAGCTGTAACAGTTTGGATCTCTTTAGAGTATGTCAGAGCAGTACTTGGTGGAACTGGCGAGGCAAAATGCGGTGGAAATTATGCCGCCTCACTTCTTGCTCAGCAGGAGGCAGCAAAAGAAGGTTGTGATCAAGTGGTCTGGCTTGATGCCAAAGAGCGATTCTGGGTTGAAGAGATGGGCGGAATGAATCTCTACTTTGTTAAGGGTAGAGGAAAAGATGCAACTATCTTCACTCCAAAGTTAACTGGAACTCTGCTTCATGGAATTACAAGAGATTCAATTCTTAGCGTTGCTAAAGATTTGGGATATAAAGTTGAAGAGGGAATGATCTCAATTGATCAATGGCGCGATGGAGTAGCAAGTGGAGAGATTTCAGAGATCTTTGCCTGCGGAACAGCGGCAGTTATTGCACCTGTTGGTTCTGCAAAGAGTAAATATGGAACTTGGGTAACAGGTGATGGCAATCCTGGGCAGATAACTATGGAGATCCGTAATCACTTACTCGGCATTCAACATGGCACTATCCCTGATAAGCATGGCTGGATGAAGCGAGTTATCTAGTGGCAATCTCTGATGCTTTTCATATCTATGACACCACCCTTAGAGATGGCGCGCAGCAAGAGGGTCTTAATCTCTCTGTCCATGACAAATTAACTATCGCTAGACATCTTGATGATCTAGGAGTGGGCTTCATTGAAGGGGGATGGCCTGGGGCTAATCCAAAAGATACTGAATTCTTCAAATTAGCTACTAAAGAGTTGAAGTTAAAGAATGCAACATTTGTAGCCTTTGGCGCTACTAGGCGTGCCAATACCAAAGCAGCAGATGACGTACTTCTTAGAGCGCTAGCTGAATCTGGAGCGCCAGTTGTAACTCTTGTTGCAAAATCACATGATCGCCACGTTGAGCTCGCTCTAAAAACAGATCTGCAAGAGAACTTAGCGATGATTAAGGATTCAATTAAGTTTTTAAGGCAAGGCGGCCAGAGAGTATTTCTTGATGCAGAACATTTCTTTGATGGATATCGGGCAAATCCAGCATACGCACTTGAGGTAGTTAGAGTTGCAGCAGAGGCTGGAGCCGATGTTATTGCTCTCTGTGATACCAATGGCGGGATGCTGCCTGATGAACTATCAGATGTAGTTTCAAAGGTAATTTCAGATAGCTCTGCTCGTATTGGAATCCATTGCCATAATGACACAGGATGCGCTATCGCTAACTCACTTGCTGCAGTTGCAGCTGGAGCAAGCCATGTTCAAGGAACTTTAAATGGCTATGGCGAGAGAACTGGAAATGCTGATCTAATTTCAATCATTGCTAACTTGCAGCTAAAGAAGAAGCAAGAAGTACTTCCAGCTGGAGCGCTAGAGGAGGCATTTAGAATTGCTCACGCAGTTGCTGAAGTTACCAATGTCTCACCAAGTGCCAGACAGCCATATGTTGGTGTCTCTGCCTTTGCACATAAAGCCGGTCTTCATGCATCCGCAATTAAAGTTGATCCATCGCTCTATCAACATGAGAATCCTGAGAGCGTTGGTAACGATATGAGAATGCTTGTTTCTGAGATGGCAGGGCGAGCATCGATTGAAATTAAATCCTCACAATTAGGTTTTGACTTAAGTAAAGAAAAAGAGGTTGTCGCTCGCTTAGTTGAGCGAGTAAAAGAATTGGAATCTGGTGGTTACACCTTTGAGGCAGCAGATGCCAGCTTTGAGCTGTTATTGCGAGAAGAGCTTGCTGGAAAGAAACCCTCATTTTTCACTATTGAGAGTTGGAAAACTAGCGTTGATCAGCTCGAAGATGGCTCAGTGACTTCAAGAGCTGAGGTAAGTATCAGGGCAAAGGGAGAGTTAATTTCATCCTCTGGTAGTGGAAATGGCCCTGTTAACGCTATCGATAGAGCGCTTCGCAATGGTCTCGAGAAGTTATATCCAGAACTAGCTGAGCTTGAGCTAACTGATTACAAAGTTCGTATCTTGGAAGGTCGCCTAGGAACTGGGGCTATTACTAGAGTCTTGGTTGAGAGCAGCGATGGCCATGGCGAGTGGAGCACAATTGGAGTTCATGAAAATGTTATTGCCGCCTCTGCCATGGCTCTAGAAGATGCGCTAACTTATGGGCTAATAAGAGCGGGAAAGAAACCTGAGTAAGGTTTTTAAGTGAGGAGAGAAAAGAATTTAGATATGGGCACAGCTTTAAAAAGAGGAGTGAAGTTAACTCCCAGCGAATCATCAGAGTGGCTAA
>OBON01000009.1_pt1 | contig 20656 bp, 20 predicted proteins | sample 1535311 | NCBI WGS metagenome assembly OBON01 (sample SAMEA3282984, study PRJEB22092) | marine metagenome | biome: marine pelagic biome; feature: mixed surface layer; material: sea water | collected 2014-06-20T10:15:00+00 | depth 2 m
CCTTATTTCATCGGCTTTCCAGAGGGTGGTGAGCATCTCAAAGTTAAAGGAGTTTTGTAGCTCATCACTTCTTACATACTTTGCAATTCTTGAAGCAGGGCTAACCCAAGCCTCTGCCACCGCCATTCGATCTCCATCATATGAGTCAAGAATCTTTCTCCAGCTGCGATAGATATCGTGGACTCCCTCTTGATCCCAGAATGGCTTATGTTCAGGACTTAACATCCGAGTGAGATTATTCTTGCCAAAGATCTTTTCTATCCAACTACTTCGCACATCGGGAAGGCCGCTCTCTTTAAACATCCCATGCGCCACATCAATACGAAATCCATCAACGCCCTTATCAAGCCAGAACTTTAAAACATCTTCAAAGTGTTTTACTACTTCGCTATTTTCCCAATTTAAATCTGGTTGCTCAACGGCAAAGAGATGTAGATACCACTGTCCTTTTTTGCCATCAGATTCAGTAACTCTCTTCCAAGCAGGGCCACCAAATACTGCCTGCCAATTATTTGGGGGAAGCTCCCCATTTTTACCTTTACCTTCTCTAAAGATATATCTATCTCTTGCAGCTGATCCTGATTTGGAGGCAAGTGCTTCTTTAAACCACTTATGTTGATCAGAGGTGTGATTTGGAACGATATCGATAATTACTTTAATCCCTAGATCATGGGCTTCTTGAATTAATAACTCGCCCTCTTTTAAAGTGCCATAATCTGGTTCAATATCTAGATAGTCAGCAACGTCATAGCCATGATCTTTCTGCGGTGATGGATACCAAGGAGTTATCCAGATTGCATCAACTCCAAGCTTCTTTAAATATCCAAGCTTTGATCTAATCCCGCCAACATCTCCTATTCCATCGCCATTTGAATCAGCAAAGGAGCGGATATAGATCTGATAGGTAACAGCATCCCTCCACCAAGGCCGCTGCCCTCTTGGGGCTAACTTTGAACTCAACTCTTCACCTCGAGATATTTCTCAAGAAATGCTCGCTCACTTGCCTCAAGTGGGCGTGATTTTCCACTCTCCTTATCAATTCCTACCTGAACCGATTTGATACGGGCATAAATTGTTTCACCACTTTTTATCTCATAGCCCATTACAAATGATGAGTTACCAATTGACTCTACCCAGAGCTCAACATCGACAAAGAATCCACCTTGCAAGATTGGAGCAATGAAATCTATCTCAGCTCTTGCAACTACCATCTCTAGAATTCCAGGAATCTCACCTTTACTAACATGAGAATAAAAAGACCATTCAAATCTAGCCTCTTGAGCCAAGGTTAGATATTTAGCATTATTTACATGGCTCATCGCATCGAGATCATCCCAGCGAACAAGAGCCTTATGTAGCGATCTCATCTAGTTAACTTTCTATAGGTGACTCGATGAGGGCGAGCTGCTTCAGCTCCAAGTCGTTCAATCTTATTTTTCTCATATGAGTCAAAGTTTCCTTCAAACCAGAACCATTGCGACTCTCCTTCATAGGCCAAGATATGAGTGGCAACGCGATCTAAAAACCAACGATCATGTGAGATCACTACCGCACATCCGGGAAACTCTAGAAGAGCATTTTCTAGCGATCCAAGTGTTTCAACATCTAGATCGTTAGTTGGCTCATCAAGAAGAAGTAAATTTCCACCCATCTTTAAAGTAAGTGCAAGATTTAATCTATTGCGCTCACCACCAGAAAGCACTCCAGCCGCTTTCTGCTGATCTGGCCCTTTAAAACCAAAGGCAGAGACATATGCTCTACTTGGCATCTCAACTGCGCCAACCTTCATAAAATCAAGGCCATCTGAGACAACTTCCCAGAGTGATTTCTTTGGATCAATTCCTGATCTTGATTGATCAACATATGAAACCTTGACCGTCTCACCAACTTTAATACTTCCTGAATCTGGCGTTTCAAGCCCTAGGATCATCTTAAATAGCGTTGTCTTTCCAGCTCCATTTGGTCCGATTACTCCCACAATTCCATTTCGTGGCAGAGAGAATGAGAGGTCATCAATTAGGAGGCGATCGCCAAAGCCTTTTGAAAGGTTTTCAACATCAACAACGATATTTCCAAGCCTAGGTCCCATCGGGATTTGAATCTCTTCAAAATCAAGCTTTCTAGCCTTCTCAGCCTCTGCTGCCATCTCTTCATATCTTGCAAGACGTGATTTTGATTTAACTTGTCGCCCTTTAGCATTCTGCCTAACCCAATCAAGCTCCTCTGCCAATCTCTTTGCCCGCTTGGCATCTTTTTGTCCCTCAACTTTTAGTCTTGCTGCCTTCGTTTCAAGATATGTCGAATAGTTTCCTTCATAAGGATATGCCCGTCCTCGATCTAACTCCAAGATCCATTGCGCAACGTTATCTAGGAAGTAGCGATCATGTGTGATTGCAACAACTGTTCCTTCATACTTTGAAAGAAATTGCTCCAGCCATAAAACAGATTCAGCATCGAGATGGTTTGTTGGCTCATCAAGGAGAAGTAGATCTGGCTTTTGCAATAGCAACTTACATAGCGCAACTCTTCTTCTCTCACCGCCTGATAAAACTTTGACATCAGCATCAGGTGGTGGACATCTAAGAGCGTCCATTGCTTGCTCTAACTGTGAATCTAAATCCCAAGCACTTAAATGATCTAGCTTTTCTTGCAAGCTTCCCATCTCTGCTAGCAACTTGTCATAGTCAGCATCAGGGCTTGCCATCTCCTCAGATACTTTGTTGAAGCGATCAAGTAGGGCAATTGTTTCTGCCACTCCCTCTTGCACATTTTCCAAAACATTTTTATCTTCGCTAAGCGGCGGCTCTTGGAGCAAAATTCCCACGCTATATCCAGGGCTTAAATAGGCCTCACCATTTGATGGTTGCTGCAAACCTGCCATGATCTGCAAGACCGTTGATTTTCCAGCGCCATTTGGGCCAAGAACGCCGATTTTCGCCCCGGGCAGAAACATCAGAGTCACATCATCGAGAATGACCTTATCGCCATGCGCCTTACGCGCCTTCTTCATTGTATAAATGAACTCTGCCACGAGGCGAAACCTTATCGTTTATCCGAGCATTACTTGGCACTAGATAGACTTAGGTCGGTAAATGCGCCCGTAGCTCAGTCGGATAGAGCACCCGCCTTCTAAGCGGGTTGTCGCAGGTTCGATTCCTGCCGGGCGCGCTCTTTGGTAGGTAGACTCGTGCGGAATTTAAAATCACAACAAATCAAACGGCCCCTTGAAGATGAATCTGCAAGGGGCCGAGAGATTTTAAGAGCGTTTAGGAAAAGTCGCGAGTAAGCGCATCGTTCTTGCTCTTAGATAGCGATGCGACAACTAATCCAACTAACATCGCGATAAACGGAGATAGCACCAGGAACCATCCCAGGGAGGAGAGTTTCCAAGCACTTTCCGGCAAGGTTGGGTCCACGCCTTCGGATACCGTCCCAGCTAGCAAGTTAAATCTCGACATGAGCAAGTAAAGGCTTCCAAGCAATAGGACAATGGAAGTAAGCGGGGCAACTTTTGTCTTCCAAACATTGCTACCTGCTTGCTTGTTGAAGTAAACCAAAACTGCTAGCGAAACTAGTATTTCAATTGCAACTATTGCAATTACTGCAATACCACTCATCCAACTAAAGAGCTTGAGATAGGGATCCAGTTCTGCAACTGCAAATATCACAATAATCACTCCAGCAATTACTGAAGTTACGATAGAAGCCATCTGTGGTGCTCCAGCAGCATTGGTAACAGCTAGCTTCTTTGGCATCACACCAGCTCTTGCCATAGCAAAGAAGTATCGCGAAGCTGCATTCTGGAATGCTAGTAAGCCAGCAAATAGCGAAGTTAGAACTAATATCTTCATTATCTCGACAATCCAAGTTCCAGCATATTCACCACCAAGAGAAAATAGGACTCCAGCAGGATCTGCTAGCTCCCCGGAACGGGTTAGAACTTCTTCAATTGCTTTACTAGAACCCATTCCTACAACCATTGCAAATGAGACAAATGCAAAAAGTATGGAGATTGAAATAATTGCAAAGTAAGTCGCCTTAGGAACATCACGCTTAGGATTACTGGATTCCTCCCCATAAATTGCAGTCGCCTCAAATCCGATGAAAGAGGCAAAAGCAAATGCCAGGGCTATTCCAGCAGTTCCGGCTATTCCGCCAGCAAAAACATTTGATGGGTTGAAAGAGGCACCAAAATTCATGCTCTCCGGTCCACCTTTTGCAAAAATTGAAATGGCCACAATCACGAGTGATAGCAACTCAACTACAAGTAGTGTGCCTAGAATTTTTGCCCCTACTTCAACGCTTAGCACGGAGAGCGCGGTAACTAAGAGCCAAGAAATCAATGCCCACACCCACCAGGCCAGGCTTACTCCATAATCGGCCATGGTTATATTCATAACTACGCCGAAGAAGCCATAGATTGCCAATTGAATAGTCAGGTATCCCACCAAAGATGCGTAGGAAGATGCCACACCAGCTCGCATGCCTAGGCCGCGGCCAACGAATGCGAAGAAGGCCCCAGCGTTTGTAACATGGTGGCTCATCGCTGCATATCCGATTGAGAAGATTAATAAAGCTATTCCGGCGGCTAGATAAGCGCCAGGAGTTGCTGCGCCATTACCCAGCACCATCGCTACTGGTACTGCCCCCGTCATTCCTACCAGTGGAGCAGAGGCTGCAACCACGAAGAAAACAATTCCAAAAACGCCAAGCTTGCCTTTTTTGAGCGAAGTACCCTCTACTGCCATGTCAGCTCCTTTGCCAACGCGCTAAATAATCGTTCATATCCAAACGATTTTGAGATAGAGTGGCGCAGGTAACAACTAAAGTCAAGGATTTCATCGCGTTTCAAGTAAAATTTATGGATTGACTTGGTAGAAAGGGCGGGTTGATGTCGCCGTTGAACGGATTTTTCGCGCCAAAGACCCCTTCGGGCAAGAGCGCCATTGCCCCAGAAATGCCCTGGTTCTATTCAGGCAATCTGCTGACCGTTGAATATCGAACTAACCCAGAGAATGTAAAGGCTCTGCTTCCTAGTGAGCTCTCCTTAGCGGAGGAGGATCCCGGCGCAGTAGCAATTATCTGGGCTGATTGGCAGAGCTGCTCGGAATCAAAGATTGAGTTGCTAGACCCAGTCAGATCTCAATATTTAGAGGCCTTTGTAGTGATTCGATGTCAGTACCAAGGCAAGATCTACAGCAGATGTGTCGCAATCTGGGTGACTAAAGACTTCTCGCTGGCTCGCGGTTGGTTCCAGGGCTACCCCAAAAAGATAGGTTCAATTGGTCTTACAAGAATTTTTAATCGAGGCAAGGCCACCCCAAAACTTGAGAAGGGGGCAATGTTAGGGGCCAGCATCGCAGCCTATGATCATCGTCTAGCTTCTGCGCGCCTGACCCTACTCGAACCCTCAGATAGCAACGGTTTTGTTAATGGCCATCCAATGTTACATAGCCGATGGGTCCCATCCATCACACCAGGACTTGGAAATTCACTAGATCAGTTAATTACCATGAGTGGAGTAGATGTAGATCTGGGTCAAGCTTGGCTCGGAGAGGCAGAACTTGAAATAACTGATTCTCCTTGGGATGAGCTCGCTTCAATTCTACCTATCAAGGAGATAATCGGTGGTTATTATCGAGAAGTTGGGGTGACATTTAATGGTGGCAAACTCCTTCTTGATAAATCCAATCCAAATATTTAACTGCCTAACCTAATAGCGCAAGAGATATTCATCCTGCTCCCATTGAGTCACCTCGCGCGTATCCGAGTCAGCGACATCTTTTTTATATCGCTCAATCTCTTCGCGTTTTAGAACAAGGAATGTCTCTACCAACTGCGGTGATAGTTTGCTCATCATCTGAGTATTTGATTCCAAGGCATCAAGAGCATCTTGTAGTGACATTGGAAGAATTGGAGCAGTTTCCATGTCATAAGCCATTCCAACCGCTGGTTCAGGACTCTCAAGCTCTCTCTCAATTCCATCAAGTCCAGCTGCCAGAATTGCGGCGATAATCAGGTAAGGATTTGCTGCTCCATCACCAACTCGAACTTCTAATCTGGTCCCTGCTCCCCTCTCTGGCGGGATACGTATCATGCAACTTCTGTTATCAAGTCCCCAGTTCGCCCGAAACGGCGCGAGAGTATCTGGCCCCAATCTCTTAAATGCATTTACTGTGGGATTAGCAAAGGCAGTTATTGCTGCTGCATTTTCCAGAATTCCTGCAATGATTGAGTGAGCTACTTTGGAGAGCTCACCCTTTCCATTATCCATTTTATTGTTGCCATTCGTATCAGCCACAGAGAAGTGAAGATGGAAACCACTGCCGCCTTCATCTCCCCATGGTTTACCCATGAAAGTTGCAATCTTGCCCTCGCGATAGACCATATCTTTCAGGGAATTCTTAAAAATGAATGTTCGATCTGCTGCATCAAGTGCTTCACCATGCCAGAGATTAATTTCATATTGACTTGGACTAAATTCGTGATTACCGGCAAAAACTCCGAGTTGCATTTGATCGAGCATGCGCAGTGCGCGTAAGAAAGTGGCATCTGGATCCACCATTGATCCTGTTGTATAGACGAATCCAACATTTTCGTGAGTGCGGGAATATTTACCATCCAAATATCGGGCAATATAAAATTCTAACTCAGGTCCAACGATTGGAACTAGTCCATACTTGGCATAACCTGCAATGACTTTTTTCAATACCGTTCGAGGAGCGAATTGATTCTCTGAAGCATCAGGGTTGAAGGCATCAACTACTGCGCATGCCATACCAGGTTCATAGGGAAGCGATCTAACTCTCTCGTAGTCCATCTTGGTCACAAAGTCTTGAAGTCCATCAGATGCAATATTTCCGGCATCTAATACGCCGCCTCGATTGGTGGTTACCCAAACACCTTGGCAGAAGGTCGGACCGTGGCTAACTCCCTTTTCAAGTTCAGATGTGAGTACATACTTTGATCTAGCCATACCTAAAACATCGCAGTACATGAGCTGCAATACATCCACTCCTAAGGACTTTAATTCCTTTTTTAGACCATCGGATGAATTTGCCACCATGCTCTCCATTCTTCACCAAGCGGGATTTTCGTTAGGACGCAAACGACATTCTAAGCTTTACTGGGGTAGCATTGGCAAGAGTGAGGGAGAAATTTTCCCAATAATATTTTTCTCTACTCTGTGGAGGTAGCGTTGAAAGCCCTGTTCATTGAACATGATCACATCTCACCACCCGGACCTGTTGCCGAACGCCTTCGCTATCACGGTTTCCAGATCAGCGAGGAAGTGGTGGTAAGCCAAGCAAACTTCCGCTCCCCTAATGTGGACTTTCAATTTCCCGACGCGCAGGACTTTGATCTCATCATTCCACTCGGTGCGCCATGGGGAGCTTGGGATGATGGTTGCATCGGAAAGTGGCTAGTTCCTGAGCTTGAGTGGATTCGTTCCATTGTGGAATCTGGCAAGCCAGTGTTGGGGATCTGCTTTGGCGGACAATTAATTGCCAGAGCTATGGGTGGATCGGTTGCAAAAGCCCCACAATGCGAGATCGGATGGAAATCAATCTGGAGCGATGACACCTCGCTAATTTCTGATGGGCCATGGTTCCAATTTCACTATGACCGTTGGCAGATACCCCCTGGGGCAAAAGAGATTGCGCGCAATCCGATAGCTTCGCAAGCCTTCACAATTAACAATTCCTTGGCATTGCAGTTTCATCCAGAAATTGATTCTCATTCGCTTAAACAATGGCTGGACTGGGATGGAGATAAAGCAGTTTTAGCCGATGGGCAAGATCCTGAAATCATGCTCGCTCAAACCAAGGCCCATGAAACAGAGGCAAGAGAGCGCACTTTTAACTTGATCGACTCTTTTCTAAAGCGTGTAGCAAAACTAACTTAACTATAGCTAGCGCAGATTAACTTTTACTGGCATCCGCTTTATGCCATGCACGAAATTTGAACGCAGATAATCTACTGGACCAGTCAGCTCGATTGAGTCGATGCGCGATATCAAATCTTCAAACATCACCCGTAGTTCAATCCTTGCCAAGGCGTTGCCAAGACACATATGCGGACCGCCTCTTCCAAAGGTCATATGTTCATTAGGGTTTCTAGTTACATCGAAAGTATTGGCCTGTTTAAATACTGTTTCGTCACGATTGCCAGAGGCAAACCAGGTAACAACCTTGGCGCCAGCCGCAATCTTTCTACCGTGGATCTCAACATCTTTGGTCGCAGTTCTGCGGAAATGGTAGACCGGGCTAGCAAATCGCAGAAATTCCTCAACTGCCCAAGGAATTAGTTCTGGATTTTCTTGCAATCTAGCCAACTGCTCCGGATGCTTGATCAAGTTAATCATCGTGTGAGAAATCGTGTGTCTCGTAGTTTCATTTCCCGCCACTACTAGCAGAAGAAAATTAGTATGAAAGTCTCGCTCGGTAAGGGCGATCCCATCACTCATCTCGCCATTGACTAGAACCGATACTAGGTCTGTGCCATTCTTTCCACGTCGCTCTCTAGCTAACTCATCTCCATAGGCAAATAGTTCAAGTGCAGCTGGTGAGCGAAATGGAACTAGTCGATATTTCTCGCTATCCGGATCGCTAATCAAGATATCTGCATGTTCCGGATCATCAAATCCGATCATGCGATTTCCCCAATCAATCAACTGTTTATTGTCTTCTGCCGGCACATCTAAGAGTTTCGCTAGAACATTTATTGGAAAATCTGCCGCTACCTCACGAACAAAATCAAATTCGCCCCTTGCAAAGGCATTGTCCAGGGTGGTAGCGGTAAGGCCGCGAAGGAAAGTTTCATAGTGTGCCACCGCTGCAGGGGTAAATTGTCCTTGCAGAAGCCTGCGAAGGGCACGATGACGGGAACCATCTGTCTCAAGTAATGATCGACGAGCCTGTTCTTGTTCTGCATCGACCTCTTCAAGATTGGTGAATCGCTCGCTGGTAAATGTCGTGGAATCTCTCAAGATGGGAACGATGTCGTGGTAGCGGGTTACCGACCAAAAACCATGATTGGGAGCGGCTTCATCGCTCCAATGCAGCGGTTGGTTCTCGCGCAATTCAGCAAATGTTGTCCAAGGAGCCCCTGGTTCAAATAGATCTAGATCAGAGAGATTAATGGATAAACCCATGGTGGCTCCAATTCGTTAGGATGCGAATGAAAAAAGAATACCATCGGCCTTGATTAAGCAGAAGGAATGCTGAGATTGGAATGACCAAAGTCCAGGCATGGGGATAGAATTGAAACTATGGCAGGTGCGCATACTCTTAGCGAGACTGAGCGGCAGGTCTCTACACTGCTAAAGGGCATGAATATTGACTTCAAGGCTATGGCCGTAGTTTCAAATCTCTTTCGTGCCGCCAGCGCCGTGCGTAATCACCTAGAACGCGAAATCCTCTCAAGGCATGGCCTTTCTTGGACCGGATTCGTTGTGCTCTGGGTGGTCTGGGTTTGGGAATCGATTGAGACTCGAACAATCGCTGAAGAAGTGGGCACCTCTAAAGCATCGCTAACCGGAGTTTTAAAGACCTTAGAGCGTGACGGCTTGATCATTAAGAAACAGAGCAAAATAGATCGTCGCCTGGTCTTGGTCACTTTAACAAGTGATGGAAGGCGTATGATGAAGAGAATTTTTCCTGAATTCAATAAAGAAGAAATTTTTCTAGCTTCATTTATAAAGCCAGCTGAGCAAAAAGGAGTTGCTGATGCGCTGCGCGGCATTACAGTGCGGGCCAAGAAGGAAAACCTTAAGAGGAACTAGCCCCTGGCTGCAGCGATAAAGGCTTTAGCAATATCAAGTTGAGCTGGAACCTGCTTGTAATTGTCCTCTGGATGCCACTGCAATCCATAAGCCCAAGCATCACCTGGATATCTAACCGCTTCTATATGACCCTCTGCTGCAAAAGCTAAGGACTCAATCCCAGGGGCAAGTCGATCGATAGCTTGATGATGAAAACAAGAGGTTGACAGTGAACTATTTTTCAACCCTAATTCAGATTCAAGATTAGTAAACTCGATTGTAGAGCGATGATTAATATGAGGTTTGGCCATATGCTGCAAAAGAGTGCCACCCAAGGCCACATTTGCAACTTGGGTGCCACGACAGATAGTCAGCAGGGGCATTGCAGTCTGAATTGCAAAATCCAAGAGAGAGAAATCAGCCTGGTCTTGGAGCAGGTCGATACCGTATAGATGCTCTGACTGGGGAACTTCGCCGTAGCGAGCGGGATCAACATCGGCGCCCCCAGGGAGCAAAATCCCATCTATTGCCTCAAGTCGCTCTCCCCATTGGATATCAGAAACGGGAAGAAATGTAAGAGGTTCACCTCCGGCATCCCAGATCAACTCAGCAAGTTTTCGGGCTGTGACTATCGCCGAAAATCTTGTAGCAGAGGTGGATTCAGCCAAGCGGGCAGGAATTGCAATCCTTGGCCTTTTATTTCGGCTCATAGGCACCTTTCCAGAGAACTTCAAATTCAAGTGTGCCTAGAGTAACCTAGGCCATCTCGTTAGTATCCTAACGATTATGGATGAATGCAAGATACTGTTTTGGCGACGAAGTTAGGTGGAAAGTGAAGAGTTTTCAAGTAGCCGGAATTGATATATCTACCTGCCATTTCATTAATGGTGAACGGATTTCTTCAGAGCAAACTTTGAAGAATACTTCACCAATAGATGGTCAATTCCTTGGAGACTTTGCTTTAGGTGATACAAAGGAAGTAGATCTTGCAGTTAATGCAGCTAATGCCGCATTTCCGGCTTGGCGAGATCTAGGTCCCCATGGACGCGGTGAAATTCTAGAACGCCTAGCAAAGTTGATTGAAGACAATGTCGAGGCTCTGGCTCAAATAGAGACCCTTGATAACGGAGCGCTGTTGCGCTCTCATAGAAGAGGCGTGATGCCGCGAGCTGCAGCCAATATTCGTTTTTTTGCGGAGTGGGCTAGTAACAATCTTAAACATGAACCCTTCGAAACTCGTGGTCACTCTAATAATGTTTCTTGGGATCCATCAGGAGTCGCAGCTCTAATTACGCCATGGAATGCGCCATTAATGCTTGCTACTTGGAAGATTGGTCCAGCACTTGCCGCTGGCGATACGGTAGTTCTTAAACCAGCTGAGTGGACGCCGCTTACTGCAAGTTTCTTTGCAGATCTAACAGTCAAGGCTGGAATGCCAAAAGGTGTTTTTAATGTGATTTTCGGTCTTGGCGAACAAGCTGGGGCTGCGCTAACAAAGCATCCTGGAATCTCGAGAATCTCATTTACTGGCTCTGTCCCAACTGCAAAAAAAATTGCCCGGGCGGCAGCAGATAATCTCACTCCTATAACCTTTGAATTAGGAGGAAAGAGTCCCCTTATTGTCTTGGAAGATGCAGATCTTGATCTGGCCACTACTTTGGCTGTGGAGCAATACGACAATGCTGGTCAAGTCTGTCTCTCTGGGACCAGGATACTGGTTCATCAGAGCGTGGCCGATGACTTTACAAAGTTGTTTATAAAGAAGGCTTCACTAATTAAACAAGGAGACCCTCGAGTTGAAGAAACTCAAATGGGTCCACAGATTCATAAAGACCATCTCTCCAAAATCGCAGGATTTGTCGAACGAGCGAAAGAAGAGGGGGCAGAGATTGTTCTTGGTGGCGCTCCGAATGAGAACTTGGGTGGCCTCTATTATCAACCGACTCTTGTTATGAAGCCAGATACAAAGAGTGAGATATTCCGTGAAGAAATTTTTGGCCCAGTGCTTTGCATGCAAACTTTCACCAACGATGATCAAGCCCTTAACATGGCCAATGACACAGAGTTTGGTCTAGCGGCAGTGGTTGTCTCAGGCAAGAGAGAACATGCAGCCAAGATAACGAAAAACCTAGTTGCTGGAACAATCTGGGTTAACTGCTTCTTTGTCAGAGACCTTCGTGCGCCTTTTGGTGGTTCGAAGAAATCAGGTATTGGTAGAGATGGTGGTACTTGGTCATTTGATTTCTATGCAGATGTCAAGAACACTGTAATCGCGCCAAATGGATGGAAGGAGTAAGAGGATGGGAAAGGTCGTTGGAGCCGCTCTGTTGGCACATGTGCCAACAATTATGTTGCCAGAGGTTGTTCGTAGAGACCTCAATGAAGGAAAAGAAATTAGCCTCGTACCAGGGTTGAAGAAACTTAGGTCTGATGTCTTTGAAACGCTGGACTATGACACGGTAGTTGTCCTTGATAGCCATTGGGCGACCACAGTTGAATTTGTTATAACTTCAGCTGCGGAGCGCTCTGGCCTATTTACTTCTGAAGAATTACCCAGGGGTATGACGCAGATTCCCTATGCAATTAAGGGCGATCCAGAACTTGCCAAGTCGCTTTCGAAGTACGATGAAAAAAATGGAACGTGGATCACTCCGATAGCCGATCCTCACCTTCCAATTTTCTATGCGACCCTAAATCTCTGGCACTACCTCGGCCGCGGCCTAGATGAAAAGCGATGGATCAGCATGTCAGTTTGCCAAACCGGTACACCAGAAGACTTTATTCGCGCCGGGCGGGCTCTAGGTGAAGCAATTCGTGATAGCGATAGAAAAGTGGTTTTGATTGCATCCGGCGCGCTCTCGCATACTTTCCATAAACTGCGGGATCTACGCAAGCACGAAGCGAGCGATCCGATTCATATTTATTCTCCTGAGGCTTATCAGTACGATCTCAAAGTTATCAATTGGATGCAGGAAGGAAATCATGCTGCAATTCTTGCCGACTTCGATACTTTCCGAAAATACAAACCAGAGGCTGGTTTCTATCACTATCTAGCAATGGCTGGCGCACTAGGCGAAGAACGAAATGAAGCAAAGGGCTTGCTGTATAGCCAATATGAGAACTCAGTCGGCACTGGACAAGTGCATCTCTATTTTCCTGAGCCTGAAGCTGGCTTTGCGCAACCAAAGGATTTGGTTCTCTCCCGTGACTGAGTATCGCAGGATTAAAGTCGATGGTGATTGCCTAGAGGTAGAACGAAAAGGTGATTTTCTAATTTCTAAAGATGGTCGGAGCTTCGCAATTGAAGAAGCCGTCCACCTACCACCTGCAGTGCCGACAAAGATAATTGCAGTGCATCTAAACTACGAGAGCCGTACTAAGGAATTCTTAACAAAGCTTCCTTCAGCTCCAACATACTTTCATAAGCCCATAACTGCGCTGAATTCGCACAAAGGCGAGGTAGTCCGTCCAAAGCGATGTAATTGGCTTAATTACGAGGGTGAAATTGTAATAATTATTGGAAAGACCTGTAAAGACATTGCTCTCGATCAGGCTGGTAAATACATCGCCGGATATAGCGTTGGAAATGACTTTGGCCTACATGACTTCCGAGATACTGATGCTGGTTCAATGTTAAGGGTTAAGGGAGCTGATTCTTTGGCGCCAGTTGGCCCAGGAATAGTTACTGACTGGGACTTTAGAAATAAGTTAATTCGCACCTATGTCAATGGTCTTCTCAAGCAAGAAGATAACACTGACAATATGGAGTGGAACATGCACTATCTTGTTGCAGATATTGCGCGCACTATTACTTTAGTGCCTGGAGATATGATTTTTTCAGGCACTCCAGCGAATTCTCGACCTGTCATGCCAGGTGACATGGTAGAAGTCGAAGTTGAGGGACTTGGAAGGCTAAGCAATAGGGTTATTGAAGGTGCAAGCATTAGCTCTGAAGTCGGCGCACAACCTACTGAAAGCGAAGAGGTAATCTCAACAGCCATGGGCGGCGATTGGGAATTCCGAGGAATTCGTACGCCATCAAAAGATCTCTATCCATCTACTGTCGTTGAGTCAAAAGAATAAAGAAAGGAAAAGTAAATGATTAAAATCCAAGTGGATATGGAGAAGTGCCAACACTACGGCCAATGTGTTTACGAAGCCCCTAACATTTTTCAGCTTAATTCAGAGGATAAACTCGAATACATTGCCACAGCTGATGACGCTGAACTTAATAATGTTAAAGAAGCTGCCGATGTCTGTCCTATGCAAGCCATCACCATAGTCCAGTAATTCACCTCAAATGCTAGAGATCGGATGGGTGGCTGTTGAGTAAGGTCCTCATCGTCGGTGCAGCCATGGGGGGTCTGCGAACTGCTGAATCGCTACGGCGATTCGGATATTCCGGAGACATCACAATTGTTGGAGGAGAAAAGCATCTTCCCTATAACCGACCACCACTTTCTAAAGATCTGTTGGCCCAAGGCAAGGATTTTGATGCTGTTGCATTCCCAATTAAAGATTCGGAATTGAAGGCAGAATTCATATTGGCAGATCCGGCAACCTCTCTTTCATGTCATGAAAAGAGAATTTATCTTGCCTCTGGTCGCAATCTTGAATATGACTATTTAGTAGCAGCAACTGGACTTCGATCTAGACAAATGCACTTTCCAAATAATCTTAAACTTGGTCGCTACAACTTACGCACTTTCGATGATGCCAAAGCGATTGGCGCAGCTGCGACTCCGGAAAAGAAGGTAGTCATACTTGGCGCTGGTTTCATTGGCCTTGAGTTAGCAGCGACTCTTAGAGCCCTTGGGTGCAGCGTAGCCATAGTTGCGTTGGAAGCAATTCCACTTTCTCCAATTCTTGGAGATGATTTCGGACTAGCAGTGCAGAAACGCCATGAGAAAGAGGGTGTCCAATTTCATTTAAACAGAAGTGTCCAAGATTTGATTGGTGATCAAAAAATCTCTGGGGTTCTTCTTAGCGATGGTGAAATTCTTGAATGTGATCTCTTAATTGAAGCAGTTGGCTCCCAAACCAACACCGAGTGGCTTGAGGGAAACAACCTAGACATTGGCAACGGTGTACTAACCGATAACAGTCTTCGCGCCATGCGAATAGATAAGAGCAGGGTCGAGGATCTATTCGTCGTAGGCGATATTGCGCGCTTTCCCTATGTAAATATTGCTCTTCCCGCACGGCGAATTGAGCATTGGAATATTCCTGTTGAGTGTGGCAAGAGGGTTGGACGAGAGATTTCGGCCATAGAGGGGTCAGAGAGCTCCTCCGAATTTAAGCAAGACGAGCACTTCAATCCACTGCCCTCCTTCTGGAGCGATCAATTCAGTATTAGCATCCTTTCCTATGGGGAGCCAAAAATCGCTGACACAATTTCACTCTTGGAAGGAAGTTTGGATAGTGAATTTATATTTGAATATCGAAGAGAAGGAAGTGTGGTCGCAGTGGCAGGAATTGGTATGCGCCGAAAAATAAGTGCTTTGAGAGAAGAGATACGCTTATGAGCAATTTTTTTGATCTTGACATTTCGTTTGAAGATGATGGGGAAAAAGTTGACCTCTCTAAGATTGCAGCCAAGGATCTTCTTGCTGCGATACAAACTCTCCCTGAGCCCCTTAAAGAAGTTGCGCTGGGAATTCTCTACCAGAGACGGACTTTCTCTGATGTATCTCAAGATTTGGGTATTCGGCAATCAGAATTAGTGACTCGACTACATCGCGCTCAACTTGCCATCTCTATAGAGTTGATGAGACGTTAATGGAGCTATCCCTAGGTCTCTTTTGAATAAAGTTATGGCTTGCTCTACTTATATTCTTAATGTGGGATTGCGTTGCAGCTAAAGGCGCGCTTACGTAAGCAATAAAAAATCCCAGGACCCCTCGAAATCCCAGGATTATTTATTTCTTAGGAGTTAACCCATCTTGCCGGTTACGTAAGCCTCAGTTCTTTCATCATCTGGAGTGCTAAACATCTTCTTGGTTTCGTTAAATTCCACAAGTTTTCCAGTGCGGCGATCTGAAGTTAGATTCACCTCAGTTACGTAGAAGGCAGTGTAGGAACTTACGCGAGCAGCCTGCTGCATATTGTGAGTCACAATAACAATGGTGTACTGCTTCTTAAGCTCTGCCATCAACTCTTCAATGCGCAAAGTGGCAATTGGATCAAGTGCCGAGCAAGGCTCATCCATCAGGATAACCTCTGGCTCAACTGCAATCGAGCGAGCGATACAGAGACGTTGCTGCTGACCGCCTGAGAGGCCAAGGGCTGATTCATTTAAGCGATCTTTAACTTCATCCCAGAGCGCTGCTGATTTAAGAGATTTCTCCACAATGTCATCTAGCTCTGACTTCTTAGGTCTGCCATTTACTTTTGGACCAAAGGCGATATTTTCATAGATGCTCTTAGGAAATGGATTTGGCTTCTGAAAAACCATACCGATGCGCCTTCTTACCTCAACTGCGCTTGCACTTGGGTGATAGAGGTCTGCATCATGATAAAAAAGTGAGCCATGAACTTTTGCGCCCGGGATAAGGTCATTAGTTCTATTTAAAGTCCTAAGCAGCGTTGACTTGCCACAACCAGAGGGACCGATAAAGGCTGTGATGTCATGAGATGGAATCTGCATATTTACATCACTGACTGCTACGAAATTACCATATGAGACAGCAACATCTTTGAGAGTGAAGACCGGGTCAACGAACTTTAAAGGCTCGCTTGGCTTTCTACTGGCGGTTGAGCTGCTCATTGGGTTTGACCCTTTCTTTGGCTCTGATGCGACAACTTTACTTGCCTGTGACTGATTTGAAATCATCGACATTAAACGTTCCTCTTTCTCAAGGTGAAATCACGGAGCAAGATGGCAAATAGATTCATCGCAAAGAGAATCGCTAGAAGAATCAAGCTTCCAGCAGAGGCTAGAACTTGGTATTCCTCTCTGGAATCTCCCGCATATTTAAAGATCGCAAGCGGCAGAATGGTAAAACCACTATCAAGGCCAGTTGGATTAAAGGTGACAAATGAGAGGGCACCTAGAAGCAGTAGGGGGGCTGACTCACCCATAGCTCTTGATACCGCAAGAATCGTTCCAGTCGCAGTTCCAGGGATAGCAGATGGAATAACCAACTTACTAACAGCCTGCCATTGTGTGGCGCCAAGTGCTAGCGCACCCTCTTTATATGAGGGAGGAACAGCTCTAATGGCTTCGCGAGTAACAATAATGATCACGGGAAGGATCAACATCGCAAGAACGATGGCGGCAGATCCCACTGTAAAGCCCCAGCTAAGTGGGCCGCGAGCAATGAAGGCAAGTCCAATTAATCCAAAGACTACCGCCGGAACACCTGCAAGGTTTTGAATATTTAATTCAATGAGCGCAGTAAAGCGATTTCGCTTTCCAGCAAACTCCTCTAAATAAAGCGCGGTCATTACTCCGATAGGGATTGCAAAGAGGGAGGCAAATCCCACTACCCAGATGCTTCCCATAATTGGTGCTTGAAAACCCGCAGTATCAATGTCGTAGGAAGGAAAGAATCTAATTAGATCCCAGGAGAGTAGGTATCCAGCATTGTTATAGAGGCGATAAATGATATAAAAAATAAAAGCAAGAGAGGCTACGATGCTGATCGAGAGAAAGGTAGTAAAGCTATTATCTTTGATCCGGCGATTAACAGATACGCGACTTTGAAGAGAAGTACTAGTAGTTGCCATCACTCATAAACCTCTCTAAATCTTGAAATAAACCTATTTCCCAAGATATTAAGAATCAAAGTAACTGTAAACAAGACCGTTCCAACAAGGAAGATTGTGTTATAGGCAGAAGAACCAACTTCCGCATCACCAATTCCCGCAAAACCAATAAAGGATGCCATCGTCTGCATTGGATCACCTGGATTTGCTGAGAGCTTCGCATAGCTTCCAGCAACCATAAGAGCGATAGTGGTCTCTCCAAAAGCTCTCGAAAAGGCCAAAATCAGAGCAGCCACAACTCCAGAGAGCCCGGCATTTAAAACTACTTTTGTCGCAACCTCTCGCCTAGTTGCACCTAAGGCGTAGGCCGCCTCACGCATTGCTCTCGGCACAGATGAGAGAGCATCATCAGCAACTGAGGCGACAATCGGAATAATTAGAATTCCGGTCATCAACCCAGCGCCAAGAGCGGTGTATGCCAATGGCTCACCAATTGGCCAATATTTCTCCACAAACTCTGGGTTTACAACATAGAGACCAAAGAGGCCTAGAACAACTGTGGGAATTCCAGCTAAGATTTCAAGAATTGGTTTAACAATTCGGCGAAGATTAAAAGTTGCATAATCACTTAAGAATATCGCTGCCGCAAGTCCAATCGGAATTGCGATGAGCATGGCAATCAAAACGATAATAAAAGTTCCGACTAACAAAGGGGCCATGCCATATTGCGAAGGCTCAAATAAAGGTGCCCAGACGGTTCCAAATACTTGCGTGGTTATCTCTCTCAGAAGTCTAAAGGTGGTAGGAAGAAGAGATAGAACAATTCCTACGGTTACCAGCACAGAGATCACAGTGGCTAAGGCCATCAATCTAGTTGTTACTAGCTGAATCAAATTTCTTCTGCGAAGGTGGGTAGAGGGAGCCAGCGACATTACGGCGCTGCCGCTCTGTGCTGTGGTGCTCATCCTCTACCCCTCTTCGTTATAACTTTTTAAAGCTTTCTGCTACTAATAAAACCTTACCTTAGTTGGCAAGCTTCTTTAGTTCAGCAAGATCTGCTTCCAACTTCTTGGTCTGCTCAGCAGTTAGGGGTAGGAACTTCGCCTTCTCGGAGAGGTTCGCAAGATCTGCTGCATAGAACTCAAGGAATGGAATAACTGCTGGATTATTCTTTACTGCATCGTTTTTGACGTAGACAAAGAGTGGTCGAGCAAGAGGGGTGTAGGAACCATTTAGAACGTTCTCTAGTGATGGCTCTGCGCATCCCTTACCTCCATCAATCTGGACTGCCTTATTGATGTCGATGTTCTCTTTATAGTAAGAGAATCCGTAGTAGCCCAAACTGCCTGTTGCGCGCTTAACTAAATTTACAGTGACGTTGTCATCCTCTGTTGCTAAATAGTCAGTGCGTGAGCGCTTTGCAGGTTTTCCATTGATGGATTCAGTGAAGTACTCAAATGTTCCAGAGTCTGTTCCTGCGCCAGCCAGCGCCATCTTGACTCTTGGGAACCCTTGACGAACCTGGTTCCAGTGAGTGACCTTACTTCCTGGCTCCCAAATTTTCTTTAGCTCTGCAACTGTTAGGCACTTTGCCCATGTGTTCCTTGGACTTACCACAACAGTGAGCGCATCGGTTGCTACCGTAAGTCGCGTGAACTTAATTCCAGCATCTTCGCATTGTTTGATCTGTGATTCCTTATAAGCTGATGATGCATTTGCGATATCTAGCTCGCCCTTACAGAAACGAGTCTGTCCACCGCCAGTTCCTGAAATACCAACAGTGATCTGTGTCTTTGAAACTTTCTGGAATGCTTCAGCTGCTACACCAGTAAGAGGTGCAACTGTGCTTGAACCATCAATCTTGATTGTTCCAGTGACATTTGCAAACTTTGCTGTGTCCTGTGTTGAAGCGCTTGAAGATGTTGAGGCTGAACCTTGCTTATTGCCAGTCCGCTTCCACTTCAAACCGCCACCTGCGATTGAACACTTAAATTCCAAGCCTTTTTCTTTCTTTTTAACGCTGCCATCACCATAGGCAATCTTGTTTCGAGAGCTACACTTTCCAAGTTGAGTGACCGGACCATCTTCAGCCTTTGAGGCTAGAGCTGGTGCGCTCATCAGAGAGAGTGCAAGCCCTGAAGCTGTAAATACTGCCAGGATTCGCTTCTTTGAGATCATTTAAGAAAACCTTTCAATCAAAGTAAGTGCCGAAGGACTTCGGCGTGACTGAATCTGACCCTCTTGGGGTAAATAGCAGATAGGCAGTTGGTAAACGGCAGGTGAACTCTGACCTAGAAGTTGGGGGTATCGTGCCCGCGTGGCCCAAGAGAACCCTGCTTTGATTTGGATCGATTGCGAGATGACTGGGCTCAATCTAGCCTCAGATGCCCTTATTGAAATCGCAGTCTTGGTAACCGATAGCGAGCTAAATCTGCTTGGAGATGGGATAGATCTAGTTATCGCAACAACTCCAGAGAAATTAGCGGCAATGAGCGATGAAGTTAAGAAAATGCATAGTGAATCTGGATTAATAGAGAAGGTGGCAGATGGAGTTAGCCTCTCGATAGCTGAAGAGAAGATCCTTGAGTATCTAAAGCAATACACCGCAGAGGGAAAGTCGCCCTTAGCTGGTAACTCAGTAGGAATGGATAGAAACTTTATTGCAAGAGATATGCCGCTACTAAATAGCTTTCTTCACTATAGAACTATTGATGTCTCATCGATAAAAGAGCTAGCAAAGAGATGGTATCCAAAAGTTTATTTCCAAGCTCCAAAGAAGTCAGGCAACCATAGAGCCCTCGGCGATATTCAAGATTCAATCGCAGAACTTGCCTACTACCGCTCCGCAATATTTATTTCAAATAAATAATCTCATTAGATCTCTATCTCACTTAGCGCCTCTGCTAGATCTTTGTCTGGGGTTAGTTCAATTACCTGATAATTACTAGCTGCCTTTATTTTGTTGGTAATGCGAAACAAAAATTGTCTTGCTCCTAGGTGATCTGCAACTAAAGCTAATATGAAGCGATCCGGAGCCATTCGGGCAAGTAAATCTCCTCCCCTAAGTTCACTATTTAAATCTCTGGCTACCTCAAGTAATTGATCATCACTTAGATCTTTAAGATTAATCGCAATTAAGGTCACTGGATTATCACTTCTCTGCGCCCAGGATCTGAGGCGATGTAG
>OBON01000010.1_pt1 | contig 20644 bp, 21 predicted proteins | sample 1535311 | NCBI WGS metagenome assembly OBON01 (sample SAMEA3282984, study PRJEB22092) | marine metagenome | biome: marine pelagic biome; feature: mixed surface layer; material: sea water | collected 2014-06-20T10:15:00+00 | depth 2 m
TCTGCGCCATGGATAAGTAAGAGGTTTGCTAGAGCCATTGAATCTGCCACCACTTTCTTCCCATAGTAGGCGCTGTGGATATCGCTATAAAACTACATTAACAAACTTTGGAGCCTTGGTAATTACCTTCTTAGGGCTTACTCCCCCAAGATCAGCCAATAGCGCAGGATCACTTAAAGCCATCTTCTCAAGTGCTTCATCGGTAATATCAGGTGATACTTCAACTCTAGATTTGATTTTGCCATTTATCTGAAAGATAGCGGTAACAGAGTCTTGGGTTAATAACTTTGGATCAACACTTGGCCATCCCGCTCTAGCAACTGATGGCTCATGTCCCAATACCTCCCACATCTCTTCAGCGGCATAAGGCGCAATTAAGGAGAGTGAAATCGCCACTATTTCAACCGCTTCTCTTACTGCAGCATCTGATGGACCAACACCTGAATCAACTGCTTTTCTTGCAGCATTTACTAGCTCCATAATCCTTGCCACAACAACATTGAATCTAAAGGACTCAACAGCAAATGAAATATCGGAAAGAGCTTTATGAGAAACTTTTCTTAGCTCTAAATCACCTTTTGAGAAATCAATTCCTGGCTCGCTCTTAACATCTCCAGCAAGGCGCCAAGCTCGATGCAAGAATTTAGATGATCCAGTTGGGGAGACATCGCCCCAATCAACATCATCTTCTGGCGGACCTGCAAAGACCATTGATAGCCGAATGGCATCTACGCCATGTTTTTCAAGTTCTTCAGAGAGGGCAACTAAATTACCCCGGCTCTTACTCATAGCAGAGCCATCCATTAAAACCATTCCCTGATTAAGAAGCCTTGTAAATGGCTCTGAGAAGTTGATATATCCCATATCTTTTAAGGCTTTGGTAAAAAAGCGCGAATAAAGAAGATGCAAGATGGCATGGGTTACTCCACCTACATATTGATCTACTGGTAGCCAGGTATCAACTTCTTTTCTATCAAAAGGTTTATCGTGGGTATTAACACTGGTATAGCGCAAGAAATACCAAGATGAATCAACGAAGGTATCCATAGTGTCGGTATCTCTAAGAGCGTCTGCGTCACACTTAGGACATTTAACGTTGACCCAATCTGTTGCTGTGGCAAGAGGTGAAGTTCCCTTTGGCCTTAAATCTAAGGACTTAGAGTCAGGCAATTTAATTGGTAGCTCACTTTCGCTAACCGGGACTTCGCCGCATTTCTGGCAGTGAATAATTGGAAATGGAGTGCCCCAATAACGCTGACGTGAAATTAACCAATCTCTTAGGCGATAGTTATTAGATGCCTTTGCTAGATTCTTTGCCTCAAGCTCTTCAATTATTTTGCCAATTGCTGCTGCGCTATCAAGCCCATTTAAGCTGCCAGAGTTAACCATGACCCCAGAGCCGCTAGTAGCAACTCCGCTAACGGCAGGATCTTCTTGCCCCTCTACTTGAACAACTACTCTTACCGCAAGCTTCATCGCCCTAGCAAAATCTAAATCTCTCTGATCATGGGCAGGAACAGCCATGATGGCACCTGTTCCATAATCAGCTAATACATAATCACTAGCCCAGATTGGAAGTCGCTCGTTATTAACTGGATTTATTGCATAGCGTCCTAGAAAAATGCCGCTCTTGGCTCGATCGGTTGCCAATCTATCGATATCACTTGCCGACTTAACGCTATCAAAGTACTTTTCAAAATCACCCTGCACTTCTGTATTTGCCACTAACTCTCTAGCTAATTCGCTATCAACGGCAACCACCATAAATGTTGCGCCATAGAGCGTATCGGGCCTAGTGGTATAGACCGTTAAAGCCTCATCTCTTCCTTCGATATTAAATTTAACTTCAGCTCCAACAGATTTGCCAATCCAATTGCGCTGCATCGTTAGAACCTTCTCAGGCCACTTGCCCTCAAGTTCTTTCATATCATCGAGTAATCTCTCGGCGTAATCAGTAATTTTGAAATACCACTGACTCAACTTCTTCTTTGTTACTGGATTATCACAGCGTTCACAGAGCCCTGCAATTACCTGCTCATTTGCCAAAACAGTCTGGCAATCTGGGCACCAATTAACTGGTGAGTTCTTACGATAAGCCAGTCCTTTTTCATATAGTTTTAAAAATATCCATTGATTCCACCGGTAGTACTCGCTATCGCAGGTATAAAGCACTCGATCCCAATCAAATGAGCAGGCATACCTACGCATTGAAGCTTTCTGGGTATTTATATTTTCATAGGTCCAGATACTTGGATCTTCATTGCGCTTAATTGCAGCATTTTCTGCTGGGAGACCAAAAGCATCCCAGCCAATTGGATGCATGACGTTAAAGCCTTTTTGCACCCAGTAACGAGCAATCACATCACCTAAGGCATATGCCTCGGCATGGCCCATATGAAGATCGCCTGATGGATAAGGAAACATATCCAGTACATATTTCTTAGGGCGGGGATCACTTGCATCCCCGGATCTAAACGGCGCTAGCTTGTCCCATACTGGCAACCACTTCTCTTGAATAAAGTGAAAGTCATAGGCCGAGAGCATTGCCCTAGATTACCGCCAATTAACTCCAGTTAATTCACTACTAACGCTCCAGAGGTTTCGCGCCAAGCCTTGATCATAGGCAATAGAGCGAGCTCTTGTTGCTTTTGGAAAACCGCGCATCTCCAACAATCCATCAGGACCAAGATATGAAGCGCCATAGAGATTTGGAAATGTTGCCGCGCATAGAGTTGGAAGCGCTCCCCTTGATGCTGATTGCGCAATCAGGGCGTTAGCAAAGGCTGTGCCTCGCTGCTCAATAATGCTTTCTTGCATCTTTGGTCCAACGCTCTGCAAATTAGTATTTGCATAACCAGGATGGGCGGCAAATGCGCTAAAACTATAATTAGCTTTTCTAGCAATTCTCTCTAATTCAAATGTAAATAGCAGATTAGCTAATTTACTTGCTCCATAGGCCGACCATGGTTGATATTTAATTCTGCCGAGGCAGATATCTCTAATTGCATCTTGGCTGCCTTCGCCAAAATTTCCAAATCTATGAGCCGCACTTGATACCGAGACAACTCTTGATTTGATTCGATCTGATAGAAGCCCAGCAAGTGCAAAATGGCCTAGGTGATTGACTCCCATTTGTAGTTCAAAATCATCAGCAGTTTTTGTAAATGGAGTTGCCATGACCCCAGCATTTAATATCAAAACATCTATCTCTTGCTCTACTTCTCTAGCCGCTTTTCTAACGCTAGTTAGATCTGACAAATCTAACTGCAAGACTTTGGCTCTCTGGCTTGATAACTCCTTTACTACCTGCTCGGCTTTCTTAAGATCTCTTGCAGCAATTGTTACCTGCGCACCTGCTCTAATTAGTTCTCTAGCGCTCTCAAGGCCAATGCCACTAGTTGCTCCAGTTATAAGAAAGTGTTTGCCGCTTTGATCACCAAGATCACTTGCGCTCCAGCCGCGGGGAATTACTTGAAGAGCGAGCGCGTTTTTCTCTGAGTTACTATCCATAACGTGGAGCTAAGGGGACTTGAACCCCTGACCCCCTGCATGCCATGCAGGTGCGCTACCAGCTGCGCCATAGCCCCGAACTTTTAATCTCTTTTCTTAACTTTCAGAACAGACCTTACCTCAAACTAAGCCCCGCTTTCCTCTCCATATATCGGCTCAGGTAGAGAGCCGGAGTTATGTTCCAGTAAAACCCAACCTGGGCGGTGATGGCCATTTTCTAGTATCGACCATGAAGCATTTGATAATCCGCCAAGTGATGACCATTGCTTCATCGGCATATCTAACATCTTTCCTAAGATACAACGAACTGTTCCGCCATGAGTTGCAACTATTAGCGTTGAAACATCGCCTCTTAATCCCTTTTCAATTGCTCTAACAGCCCTTGTGGCAATCTCGCTTCTCTTCTCGCCAACTTGACCTGCTCGCTCATCATCTCCATCTAACCAATGAACAAATCGATGATAATCCTCAGCTCTATTCTGCTCTCCAGTTTTGCCTTCCCAATTGCCGCCATTGGTCTCTCTTAAATCTGGATCTATCTGCACATCAAGGCCAGATAATTTAGCTAGCGCCTCAGCGGTCATTCTTGCTCTTATTAAATCACTTGAAATAATCCTCGAAGGTTCAAGATTAAGTAGTAGTGGCGCTGCTCGCTCTGCCTGGCGAATACCTACCTCATTTAAGGCGATATCTGAATGTCCCTGAAAGCGACTGGCGATATTCCAATCAGTTTGGCCATGGCGCCAGAGGACTATGCGTTGTCTCTCCATTTTTATTTACCTGCCTTAAAAGCATCAGCTGCAGCAATTGCATCTAATTTAATACTGGGACAATCATTCCAAAGCCGATCTAAGCTGTAATACTGGCGAGCCTGTTGAGTTTGAACATGAACTACTAAATCTTGATAGTCAAGAAGAATCCAATTCTCTGAACTCTCGCGCCTAGTTGGCTTCTCTCCCACGAGTGATAATAGGCGCTCTACTTCATCAGCAATTGCATCAATTTGTCGCTCGTTGCCTCCACTGATTAGAAGAAAAACTTCACTTAAGAGCATCTGCTCTGATAAATCAATTGCCATTAGATCGCTTCCAAGCTTATCTATAGCAGCAGATGCAGCTATCTGAGTATGTTCTAGAGTCGATTTACGAGGCGGCATATAACCCCTGGCTCTTTATATAGGCGGCAACTCCAGAGGGTAGAAGTGATTCAAAGGGCTCAGATGCCTTTATTAAATTACGAATCTTGGTTGAAGAAATATCTAGCGCCTTTATCTCTATCTGGCTATAGGTAAGTGACTTGGGAATTTTAGAAATATCTAATTGCTGACCAGGACGGTTAATTACTAAGAACTCCACGCTCCCTGCCACCTGCTCTATCTCTTTCCACTCACTAATTTTTGCAAAGGCATCGCTACCAATTATCCAAACTAGATTATCTCCAGGGTTTTGTAGCTTGAAATACACAATACTTTGATAGGCATAACTTGGCCCTGAGTTATCGATTTCAAATCTGCTTATCTCTAGCTCTCTGTATTTACTCATGCAATCCTTCAAGGCAATTTCAACCATCGCAAGACGGTGAGCCCCGCTTGCTGCAACACTTTTTTGCCAAGGGTTGCCAGCTGGAATAACTATGAATTTTTCAAAACGAGCAGAATTTAAAAGCTCTTCAATTAGAAACAGATGCCCATTATGGATGGGATCAAAGCTTCCCCCAAATAAGGCGATTGATTTAGTCGCGATCAAGGCGTAGTACTAGATAGAGCATCAGCATTAAAGTGGCAAAGGTAAAGATTCCGAAAAATACTGGAGGGGCGGGAAGTTCACGCTTGACCTCACTGAAACTCTCCATTGCTATTGCAATTGAAAATAACTTAATCACATCCCTATCCTAACCCTTAGGCCCATTCTTCAATAATTCTATAAAACTCTTCTCATCAAGAGTGGCAACGCCAAGCTCTGCCGCCTTGCTTGCCTTAGATCCCGGCTCGCTACCAACAACTACATAATCTGTCTTCTTAGAAACTGATGAGGAAACCTTTCCACCCCGCTCAATAATGGCCTCATTAACGCTATCTCGAGTAAAACTCTCTAAGGAACCGGTAACTACCAAGGTCATTCCTTTTAAGGTTTGGGCTTTATCACTTGATGAAACCCCATCCATTCTCACTCCAGCTTTTGCCCATTTAGCCACAATTTGAGCGCGCCATTCTTGAGCAAAAAATTCTTTAACGCTCTCTGCAATTACTGATCCCACGCCATCAACTGAGGCGAGCTCTTCAGCGCTAGCAGAGGCAATTTTTGCAATTGAACCAAAGTGATTAGCAAGACCTTGGGCTGCTGTTGGCCCAACATGGCGAATTGAGAGCGCAACTAATATTCTCCAGAGCGGTCGCTGTTTAGCTTCATTTAGCGCCTCTAGTAATTTCTCAGCATTGGCGCCAAGGGTTCCATCTTTCTTCTTAAAGAACTCACTCTTTGATAATTTCTTACTATCTAAATCGAAGATATCTGATTCATCGACTATCAACTTATCTTCCAATAGCGCACTCGTTGCTTCATAGCCAAGAACATCAATATCAAGAGCGGCTCTTGATCCGATGTAATAGATGCGCTCGCGAAGTTGCGCTGGACAACTTCTAGTATTTGGACAGCGAATATCAACATCGCCCTGGCTCATCGCCCTAAGTTTGCTGCCGCACTCTGGACAGTTACTTGGCATTACAAATGCGCGCTCTGTCCCATCACGGCTTTCAAGAACTGGGCCAAGAATCTCAGGGATAACATCCCCTGCCTTTCTAAGAACTACAACATCGCCAATTAAAATTCCTTTTCGTATCACCTCTTCCATATTATGTAAGGTGGCATTACTTACACTAGAGCCTGAGACTCTTACCGCCTCCATAAATGCAAAAGGTGTTACTCGCCCAGTTCTACCAACGCTAACTCTGATATCAAGTAGCTTGGTAGTTACCTCCTCTGGCGGATACTTATAAGCAATAGCCCATTTAGGAGCGCGCGAGGTGAAACCAAGAGTTTTTTGAGCCTCTCGCTCATTTACCTTTATTACTACGCCATCTATCTCATGCTCAATTCCATGGCGATTTTCTAGGTAATACTCGATAAATTCCTTTACCTCGAGCCTATTTTTCGCCACCTTAAATCGCTTACTAACTGGAAGGCCCCAACTCTTCATTAGCTCATATCCCCGGCTCTGAGTATCTAGAGTCATCCCATCTAGAACTCCAATCCCATGAACAACCATAGATAGCGGTCTTGATGCAGTGACTCTTGGATCCTTCTGGCGAAGAGATCCTGCAGCTGCATTTCTAGGATTAGCAAAGATGGCCTTTCCAGCCTCTTCAAGTTCATCATTTAATTGCGCAAATTTATTTAAAGGAAAGAATACCTCGCCCCTTATTTCAACTCGCTGCGGAAGCTTATCTCCAATTAGTTGATGCGGAATTTCTCTAATAGTTTTTATATTTAGAGTTACATCCTCGCCCGTTACGCCATTTCCTCTCGTGAGCGCTCTTACTAATTTTGACTGTTCATAGAGAAGATTTATAGCAAGGCCATCTACTTTGACTTCGCAGAGCCAGGTATTTTGATTACTTTCTTTAGCAACCCTTTCAAACCAGGCATCAAGCTCAGATTCATCAAAGGCATTATCAAGGCTCATCATCTTTTCAATATGATCAACTGAATCAAAGTGTGTTGAAAAACCTCCCCCTACTTCAAAGGTGGGTGAGTGAGGATCTCTTAGCTTTGGGTTCTTCTCCTCTAGTTTTAGTAGCTCATTCCAGAGTTGATCAAACTCGCTATCTGCAATTACTGGCTTATCTAAAACATAGTAGCGATATTGATGATCCCTAATGATTTCAGCAAGCTGAGCCATCTTGGCTCTAATTGCGCTATCACCTGCCATTACTTAGTTCCTGTAATCGTGGCGGAGCCAACTACTCGATCACCATCATAAATAACCATTGCCTGACCAGTTGCAAGTCCATAAATTGGCTGATCAACAACTGCTTTTAGCTCTGGCAGAGGGCCGCTTTCATCAAGAAAATACTTGCAGCTATGGGCGCTGCCATGGGCTCTAACCTGAATAAATCCACTCTTTTGCCCACTTGGCTTTGGGCCACACCAGATTGGGCTAAGGCCAGAGACTTCATGGATTGCTAGATCTGCCTTAACTCCAACAACTACGCGATTATTTACCGGCTCAACTTTTAGAACATATCTTGGCTCGCCAGTTTTCTCTGGAACGCTTAGCGCAAGGCCTCGTCTCTGTCCGATAGTAAAGGTGTAGGCCCCGTTATGTTCTCCTAATTTATTTCCAGCCTCATCAACAATATCTCCGACCTGGCTGCCTAATCTCTCTCTTAACCATCCAGCATTATCACCAGATGGAACAAAGCAGATGTCATGGCTATCTGGCTTTAGCGCAACAGATAAACCACGTGACTTTGCTTCAATACGAACATTGTCTTTAGTGGTATCACCAAGTGGAAAGTGCGCGCCATTAATCTGCTCTTGATTAAGCACTGCTAAAACATAGGATTGATCTTTTCCAGAATCCACTGCTCGATAGAGCAATCTCTGACCATCGATATCTCTAGTTTGGGCGTAGTGACCAGTTACTACTCCGTCAAAGCCCATCGCCTTTGCTCTATCTAAAACAGCTGCAAACTTAATCTTCTCATTACATCTAAGACAAGGATTTGGAGTATTGCCGGCCGCGTACTCTGCTAAGAAGTTCTCCACCACATTTTCATGAAACTCATCTGACATATCCCAGATATAAAAAGGTATTCCTATTACATCTGCCGCTCGTCTTGCATCATGTGAATCCTCAATTGTGCAGCAGCCTCTAGCTCCTGAGCGATACTTCTTAGGGTTTTTAGAGAGGGCAAGGTGCACACCAATTACTTCATGACCAGCCTCTTTTGCTCGCGCAGCAGCAACGGCTGAATCAACTCCTCCGCTCATAGCTGCGATGAGTTTCATATCTTTATTTTCAACCTCGGTAAGCGGCTCGGGCGCGATCAATTACGCGCTTGATACATGCTTCAAGATATTCGATTTCACTCTCACTATTGCTGATTCCAAGGGAAAAACGCAGAGAGCTGCGAGCTTGAGCCTCACTTCTTCCCATAGCGATTAGAACATGGCTGGCCTCCTGGACTCCAGCGCTACAAGCAGAGCCTGTACTACAAGCTATTCCCTCAGCATCAAAAAGAAGAAGCATCGAATCACTCTCAGTTGAAGGAAATTCGATATTGGCAATTCCAGGCAATATCTCACCCTCTAAAGGCGAATTTAATCTCACATCACTGACCTGTCCTTGAATTGTGGAGATAAGTTTTGCTCTCAAAGCAAATACTTTTTGATAATTGCTCTCCATATCTCGCATTGCAGATCCTGTTGCTGAAACAAAAGATGCAATACCAGCAGCATTAATTGTTCCGCTTCTTATATCTCTCTCCTGTCCTCCGCCGTGAAGTAATGGAGTGATATCGACGCCCTTCTTTAATACCAGAGCAGCAACTCCCACAGGCCCCCCAACTTTATGGGCGCTAACTGTCATAGCAAATAGAGCAAGATCTTTAAAGGAGAGTTTGACTTTCCCAAGGCTTTGAACTGCATCGCTATGAAGCGGGATTTGGTAGACCTCTGCAAGCTTTGCAATCTCTTTAATTGGTTGAATCGTTCCAACCTCATTATTGGAGTGCATCACACTTATTAGAGCTATCTCTTCATGTCGATCTTTGATCACTGATTCCATCTGATCAAGATCTATATATCCATCTTTATTGACACCAATCATCACTATTTCTGCCTGCCCAGATTCACCTAGCCAGAGCGCAGGATCTAAAACAGCGTGATGTTCAAAGGATGAAATTAAAATCAATTTTCTCTTAGGATCTTCTCTTAACCGATGCCAGAAGATTCCTTTAATGGCTAGGTTATTAGCCTCTGTTCCTGATGAGGTGAAGATAATCTCACTTGAGTGGCAGCCAATTAAGTTAGCAAGGGTCTCTCTTGACTCCTCCACTTTCTTTCGCGCCAAGCGACCATAGCTATGAAGGCTTGATGGATTTCCGACCAATTTTGTTTGCTCAATAAAGCTCTCAAGGGCCACCGATGAGATCGGGGTAGTTGAAGCATGATCGAAATAGACCTGAGGCATATTGCTAATTCTAAATGCCTTTAGGAAAAGTGCTTAATGGAGCCGGACTTTAAGCGCGTTTAGCCGAGATCGCTTGCCCAACTTGAGGCAGAACTGCAAAGAGATCTCCAACTACGCCAAAATCAGCAACATCAAATATTGGAGCCTCTGGATCTTTATTGATCGCCACAATTGTCTTTGAGGTCTGCATTCCCGCCCGATGTTGAATCGCGCCAGATATGCCGCAAGCTAAATAGAGTTGTGGACTAACAGTCTTTCCAGTCTGACCAACTTGATGAGTATGTGGATACCAACCAGCATCAGTGGCCGCTCTTGATGCGCCAACTGCTGCGCCAAGTAAATCTGCTAGCGCTTCAACAGGTTTGAAATCTCCATTTGTTCCGCGTCCACCAGAGATAACAACTTTTGCCTCTGTTAGCTCTGGCCTTCCGCCTTTAACTGCAGGTTTGGAATCGGTAATAGTTACAAGTTTTCCCTTTTCTGAAATGAGAACATCAACTTTTTCAAAAGCTGGCACACTTGATCCAACTTCAGCCTCAATTGCTGAGGGGCGAATAGTTATCACTGGAATTCCTGAGCTAACTTTTGAAGAGACTGTAAATGAACCACCAAAGATTGATTGGGTAGCGCTTAGATCAGAGGCGAAATCGATAGCATCAGTAATAACTCCGCTATTTAATCTAATTGCCAATCTTCCTGCTATCTCTTTTCCTGCCGAGGTTGATGGAATCAAGATTGCATCAGGCTTTACCTTTTCAACTACCTGAGTAATCGCATCAAGAATGCAGCCCTGGCCATGTTTAGCAAAATCATTACTTTCAACTGCGATGACCTGGCCAATAACAGTATTTGATAATTGCTCACTTAAGGCCTGGCTCTGTCCCTCTGGCGCAAGGATTAGCCCAACGCAATCGCCTGCCCGTTTAGCAAAAGTTGCTAACTCCCCAGCAGTTTTTGCTACTTTTCCTGAGGCGTGATCAACCAGAATCAATACCTTTGCCATAACTAGACCAATCTCTTTTCTTGGAGGAACTCGGCAAGTTTTAGCCCGCCCTCACCGCTATCTTCAATCTTGATTCCTTTATCGCGCGGCGGACGTGCCTTTGCATCTAATACTGCGCTCCATGCGCCACTTATTCCAACCTCACTTGGTGAAATCCCAATATCGCTAAGGCTCTTAATTGCAATTGTCTTCTTCTTAGCAGCCATGATGCCCTTAAATGAGGGATAGCGAGGCTCATTAATTTTCTCAATAACGCTAACAACGCAAGGAAGTGATGCAGACATAACTTCAACACCGCTCTCACTCATTCTGGCAATTTCAACGCTAGATGATGAAGGATCAACTTTGACAGATCCTGCGAAAGTGAGTTGAGCCCAACCAAGTCTCTCTGCAAGCATTGCAGGAATAACGCTCATACGTGCATCAGTTGATTCAGTTCCGCAGAAAACTAAATCAAAACCACCATCGCTAATTACTTTTGCTAATACTTTTGAAGTAGTTAGCGCATCAGATCCACTAAGGGCTGGATCGCTAATTAATATCGCCTCATCAGCCCCCATTGATAGACCTTTACGAATTGCTTCACTTGCTCGCTCTGGTCCCATCGAAATTAAGGTGATGCTATGGGTTGCGCCCTCGGCATTTAACGGTTCAACAATTCGAAGCGCCTCTTCAATGGCATATTCATCTAAGTCATTTAGAACTGCATCAACGCTAGCTCTATCAAGAAGCCCATCAACCATTTTCTTCTCAGCCCAAGAATCTGGAACTTGCTTGACACAGATCGCTATCTTCATAGGCATTATGTTACTGGGCAGTAACCTTGTCCTCCACTCCAATCAATCAAGGTCGGGGTGGCATCGATGCCTTAAGGAGAGTGCTTGAATAGCAAAGTGAAGCCGGCCAATCCCCATATTCTCGGTAGCCAAGTTAGAGATAGTGGAACTGACTTTGCCATCTGGGCTGGATATGAGGCAGGCCGAGTAGAGCTCTGCCTCTTTGACCAAGTCGATGGAGTTTTCAAGGAGAGACACTTTGAATTAACCCATAGAGATGGAGCTATCTGGCATGGCCATATAGAAGGTGTGGGAGTTGGGCAGAGATATGGATATCGAATCCATGGCCCTTGGAAGCCTGAAGCAGGCGCGAGATTTAATCCAGCAAAACTTCTCATTGATCCCTACGCGCATCTTCTAGAGGGCGAAGTTATTTATAGCCCAGAGATTTATGGCCACCGCGCTTTGGCAAGTGATGGCTCTGGCGATATCAATGAAATAGATGATCGAAACTCGGCGGGCTTTATCCCCTTCTCTGTAGTAACTGCAAGCGCCCCAAGAATTCTAAGTCGCCCCAATACTTCTTGGAAGAGAACTCTTATCTATGAAGCCCATGTAAAAGGATTAACAGCTAAGAATTATGAGATTCCAGAGGCAGAGCGTGGAAGCTATAAAGCGCTCTCTCATCCATCAACAATTAATTATCTAAAAAATCTTGGTGTAACTGCTCTCGAGCTTCTTCCTATCCATCACTTCACAACGGAAGTTGCAGTTGCAGAAAGAGGGCGAGTAAATCACTGGGGCTATAACCCAATTGCCTTCTCTGCTCCTCACCGGGGTTATGCAGCAACAGATGATCCGATAGGCGAGCTGCAGGCAAGTATCGATGCGCTTCACTTAGCAGGCATTGAGGTAATTCTTGATGTCGTTTATAACCATAGCGCTGAAGAGGGATTGGCAGGGCCTACCTATAGCTTTAAAGGAATTGATAATCGCTACTTTTATCGCCATAGAGATCAATCTCAATACGAAGACTTAACTGGCTGTGGCAATACCCTAGATAGCAGAAATCCCTTTGTCACCCAGATGATTATTGATTCACTTAAATGGTGGTCACAGATAATTGGCGTTGATGGATTTAGATTTGATCTAACAAGTGCAATCTGGGGCCAGAGCGGCAGTGATCTAATTGCAGCGATATTAGATGACCCGATTTTACGTCAGAGAAAATTAATTGCAGAGCCCTGGGATGTAACTCAATACCAACTAGGGGCTTTTCCGCGCCCCTTTAGAGAGTGGAATGATGCCTATAGAGATGGCCTTAGGCAGTTCTGGCTAGCTGATAACGCAAATAACTCATCTTCTGGGGTTTCAAATCTTGCAAAGAGAATTTCAGGATCTGATGACATCTTCTCATCTCGCGGGCCAACATCATCAATTAATTTCATCACCGCACACGATGGTTTCACGCTAAATGATCTAACCTCTTTTTCTCAGAAATATAATGAAATAAATGGCGAAGATAATCGCGATGGTAGTAATGAGAATAGATCTTGGAATCTAGGAGTTGAGGGAGCTAGTAGTGATCTAGAAATCATAGCTAAGAGAGCTCAATTGCAGAGATCAATTATTGCAACTCTCCTACTCTCATCTGGAGTTCCGATGATTGCTATGGGTGATGAGATTTCAAGAACTCAACATGGTTGCAATAACGCATACTCTCTCTCGCCAAATCATCCAATAGATAGCAGAGAGAATCTCTATGGCGCATGGGCCCTTGATTGGAAGCTAAATGAGCTGCAAAGCTCTGCCTTAGAATCCTTAGCAACGCTAAGCCAAATTCGCTCCAATTATCTAATTGATGCAACCGAGGAGTTCTTCACTGGAGACCTTGATCAGGTAAGCCTTAGAAAAGATATTGCCTGGTTTCAAAGTGATGGAAGTGAGATGGCTGAGCAAGGATGGCTTGATCCCCAGCATCGCTATCTTGGCTTTGCTATCGATGCAAGAGATGCTCAAGGTTTATTTGTTGCTATTAACGGCGGGGCAAGCGAGTTGGAATTTAAGCTACCCGGCTCTAGTTGGGGTAATTCCTATCGAAGTATCTTTGACTCAAGTCAGAGCCTCTCTGACTTTGCACCATTACTAAAAAAGCCTGATGATACTTTTTCAATTAAAGCTTTAACTCTGCAGATCTGGTTGATAAATCGGAGTTAATCGACTTTAAAAACTACCGAAACTGTTGAGGTAATAGTTTTATCAATCGTTTGAGTGTCATAAAAGCCGCCCGATGAGGTATCAACTGAGTCAGGTGATGTAACTTGGAAAGGCCCAGATCTAACGCTCATTACCGCTCCAACTCTGCCCCCTGTTGCTTCAACAATTGCCTCAGCGCGTATCTTGGCATCAGCCATCGCCTCTTTGAGTAGCTCTGGGCGGAGCTGACTTAACTTAGATACATAAAACTGTGGTCCATAGTTGGTAACGCTAATTCCACTTTGAAGTAGTGATCCGATCTGATTACTTAACTTTGAAATTAACTCAACATCATCACTTCTAACAGTTATTGACCTAGAGGCCCGATAGTTAAGGATTCGTCCCGTGCTATTTCCATTAGAATACTCCTCTTGCGGATATGCAGAGACAGAGCCAAGTTCAATTTCCTCACTTGCAACTCCCCCATCTGTTAAATACTCGGTGACAGCAAGGGTTGTAGCCTCAACTTTTCTAACCGATTCAGAGATCGTTGGAGCTACTTGCTCAGCATTTAAAGTCCATACTGCGCGATCTGCCTTAGCATCAACGCGCGCAGATCCAGTAACGGTAATTCCCTCACTACTTCTTGAGGCAAAACCTGAACCAACTTGGTTTAATCCAAGCCCAATTGCAATAGCTAAGACAGCTGCTGCTGCAATTAAAGTTATAGATTTCTCTCTCTGGCTCTCACTCATACCGAGAGCCTATCAGCAACACTTGATGCTGCCTCAATTTCTACTCTGCGAAAAGGCTCAAGAAAAGTATCCCAGGGCCTTCCCATCAATTTTTCTAGAGCAAGTGTTAGATCACTTTGCTTTAGATTTTGAGTGATAGCACTCTTTAACATATCTTCACTTACGACAATCTGTCCCTGGCTATTTATTGATCCTCGATAGAGTCCAAGTTCTTTGGTATAGAAATAGATTGATCCTTCGGAGGAATTAAACTCAGAGAGTTCAAAGATTAGATAGCTCCAAGATTTAAGGGCGTTAACAATTCTTGCCCCACTTCCAATTGCGTTGCTATAACTCATCTGCCCTCGATAAGAACCTGGCTTTAATACTTGGCTCTGCCAATTAATGTTTATGCTCTCTTTAAGCTCTCGCTCTAGCCCGGCCTCCAGATGCTTCATTAGAGCCTTCGGGCATGAGTAAATATTTAACCGGCCATGGCAATAGCCAATCTCACTCGGGGTATAGGTAATCAAGAGCAGCTCCTTATATATAAGGGCGTATCTATCTCTTAGATGCGACCTTCCCCAGCCCATCTAGCGATAGCGCTCTTGCAATAGGTGAATTCTTGCCATAGTTCCAGGCTTATTTCAATAGCTTTGACAGCGATAAGCCATTTTTTGATATTCACACCTTCAGGGTAGGCTTTGCGCTAGTCCAACGCTTATCAGTACCCGCTTGATAGCTTTTGCTTGAATCGGTATCGCTGTAGAACGGAACGACTGGCGAACGTGGAATTCACGTTTGTCCCCAAAATACCGAAGGAAAGTTATAAATGGCAACAGGTACAGTTAAGTGGTTCAACTCTGAAAAGGGTTTTGGTTTCATCGCTGTTGATGGTGGCGGACAGGACGTATTCGTTCATTACTCTGCTATCCAAGGAAACGGCTACAAGTCCCTTGAAGAGGGTCAGTCAGTAACGTTTGAAGTTGTCCAGGGACCAAAGGGTCCTCAGGCAGATGCAGTTACTGCTAACTAATTACACTAACTAGTTATAAGAAAGCCCCAGAGAAATCTGGGGCTTTTTTTATCTCCCCGCCTTAGCCTTTGCTTTAGCAACGGCCTTTGCTGGAGATCGATCTTTGCCAACTTTCCAAGCATCTAAATATCTCCAAGGAGCAACAACTCCTCGTCTAATCTCCCAGTCTCCTGGTTCAGTTTGATAAGAGATTCCAAAATGTAGATGGGGGCGAGGAATTCCTCTAGCGCTCCCGCTAGTTCCAATCTCACCTAGCTTCTGACCAACTTCAACTCGAAGCCCTGGTTTAATTCCCTTCATAACTTTAGATAGATGCGATCCGTAATAGCGCACGCCATCATCGCCAATGAGAGAAATTGAGCGACCGCCACGATGCTGACCTAAATTAGTTTTGCCGCTCCAGCGATCTTTTCTACTTACATCTTGAATTACTCCCCCAATAGGAGCCACAAATGCGCAACCTAGCTCTGCCTTAATATCAGATGCAGGATAATCATGATGATACTTTCCATAGATTGTTTCGCAGCCAACTACAGGATAGGCATAGATGGGAGCGGCAGCACTTGGCGATAAATTAGTAAGAAGTAGAGCTAGAACTAGCAGTGTTTTCTTCATTTAAAGGCCGCCTTATCTAATCTTGCTGTAACCATCATGTGAGGAACTGTTAGCGCCCAGACCACAACTAATGAGAGCCAGAGCAGCTCATCGCTTAGTCTCTCAGGGCTAAAGGCAGCAAGAGCGAGCGACACTATGAAAGTGCCCACAAGCGCAGGCAAACCAGGAATAACTGCTTGGAGAAATGCTCTAGCTGAATTGCCTTGGCTAACAAAGTTCTGCGAACTCTTTAGATTTAACGTCAGCCTTGCCGTGTGGCGCATCGCATGCCAGAGACCAAAGTAGGCGGCGAAGGCAACAAGGGGCGGGGTAAGAGTTGCTAGAAGAAAGAGTATTGAAAGATCTAGCCCATCTCGATAGCGCTTGGAAAAGATCTGTATGGCTAGTGCAAGAAGAAAGAAAATAGTTACTAAATTATTTAGCTCTTCAGCAAATCCCCCATGCCAGTTTAAAAGAGCTGGATTTACTTCATTAAGAGCTGAGGTGCTCATCTGATTTGTTAGCGGAATTATTACCGGTATCAACCCAGCACTTGCTGCATAGAAGAATTGAGCTATGCGAGGTGAGGCGCTTTGATTTGCAGATCTATCCATCTCTGAAATGAATGCAGCATCACCAATTCCAAAGTGAAGGGCGCTCATAGCAACCACAGCGATAAAGCCAGCAATATTCCAATTAAGAATTGCCCAGACTGCAATAATTGCAATCGCTACATAAATCGCAATAAATAAGGTCATCCTTATAACTGATGAGCGAGGAAGAGTAACGAGATGATCGAGGGCGCCATGAGGAATCCCAATAGCTAAAGCGATCAAGGCAATTACTACTTGCCAGGTAATTGTTGATTCATCTATCAACTGTGAAAATAGAAGTGAGAGCAGCAGGACGCAAGTGGTGGCTAGGCTTGAAAAGCTCCTGGCATTTGAAAAGATCCTCTTTTGCGCAAGCGACATATAGCCAGATTAGCAAAACAGTATTGGCCTTTATGAGAAACTACTGAAATGTCGCCGGGTTTAGAGATTGCTAACTTCTCATATCTAGCAATGCTGCTCTTTACGCTCTTTAGCTCTTGGTGGCTGGAGTTTGCTTTTAAAATTAAAGTGCTCCGCCGTCCTAGAAAATTACTCCTATCGATTCTTCCTGTAAGCGCTTTCTTTCTTATCTGGGATGCTTTTGCTATCTATCAAAAGCATTGGACCTTTGATCAAGATCAAATCTTGGGATTTTATGGACCACTAGATATTCCAATAGAGGAGTTTGCCTTCTTTATAATCATCCCAATTGCTGCAATTCTTACCCTAGAGGGCGTTAAGGTTTTACTGCAGAGGCTTAAGCGATGAGGTTTGAACTCTCCTACACGCAGATCACGGTCTATGCCTTAATTCTCACTATTTTCTTTGACATGTTCATTACTAAAAACTCGCTACTTTCCACATTGCGATTTTGGTTTAGCTACTTCATTATTTTGCCATTCCAACTTCTCACCAACTACTGGCTGACATCTCGAGAAATTGTCATCTATAACAGTGAGGCGATAATTGGATTGCGTCTTGCTGGAGCGCCGATTGAAGATTTAATCTTTGGTTTTGCAATGATTCTTGCAGTGATGAGCCTTTGGGAGTCAAAAACCAAGAGGGGCTAATCTGCCTTAAGAGTTATTGCCGGCGCCTTGCTCCTCTAATCCAGTCGGCTAGACTGCGCACGTTGGGGGCAGTAGCTCAGTTGGTTAGAGCCCCGGACTCATAATCCGGTCGTCGTAGGTTCGAGCCCTACCTGCCCCACTCAGTAAGTTAAGAAGCTGCTTTCCACATCCGCTTCGCAGAGCTCTCATCGCCGCCCTGATTAGAGCGGGTTTTAGGCGCTCCATCTGGCAGCGGTTCTAAATCTCTCTCGATCAGGGTCGATACTCATTTATTCCCTAAAAATCGCGCTCTATTCATCTTTTATATGCTGAGAATTTCGGGGAATTAGAGCCTGCTAGTGAACTCTCTGCTGCGCGCTGATACGCTCCCGCTTAATTCCTTCCCACATCGCTTCCAAGTCATGAAAGGTAAGAATGAAAAAATCAAGAATTATTGCTTTTGCCGCTCTGGCATCTCTTGCACTCTCTCTACTCTCAGCGATTGCTCCTGCTCAAGCAGCTCGCAATCTCGAAGGAAGTAAATGCGGAAAAGAGGGATTGGTTCGCACCATTAAAGGTGTTACCTATACCTGCGAGCGCGTCAGCGGATCTCTGCAGTATGCCCAGGGACGTAAACTCTCTGGAACGCTAAATGTTCTCTGCACACCACAAGAAGCATGGTGCGTCGCTATGACACAGGCATTCCAAGCTAAAACTGGAATCACCACAAAATTTCTTCGCCTCTCATCAGGTGAATCTCTAACTCGCCTAATTGCTTCGAAGAATAATCCAGAGTTTGATGTCTGGACTGGCGGTCCAAATGACAGCCATATCGCTGGTCGAATTGCAGGAGTATTGGATACTTACAAATCACCAACTAGAAAAATGTTAAAGAAGCAGTTCCAAGATAGCGATGGTTACTGGACTGGTATTTACATGGGAGCCCTAGGTTTCTGTTCAAATACCAATGAGCTAAAGCGTCTTGGTCTTCGCGCTCCAACAAGTTGGAATGATCTTCTAGATCCTAAGCTCAAGGGCAATATCATGATGGCTCACCCTGGAACTTCAGGAACTGCATACACCACGCTCTGGTCACAGGTATTGCGCCTTGGATCAGAGGATGCGGCAATTGCATATATGAAGGATCTAAATAAGAACATTCTTAGCTACACCAGGAGCGGCTCCGGTCCAACCGGTCCACTTGGTCGTGGTGAAGTTGCAACTGGTTTAGTTTTCTCTCACGATTGCACCGCAGCAAAACTTCGTGGCAATCCTGTAGTCGTCTCCTTCCCTAAAGAAGGAACTGGCTTTGAAATTGGTGGAATTGCTCTAGTTAAGGGCGCCAGGAACTCAGAGGCTGCTAAGGCCTATATTGATTTCTCACTATCGGCTGAGGCACAAAATCTTGGACCTGCAAAGGCTGAATCTTTCCAGATTCTCACCAATCCAAATGGAAAGTATGACCGAAGAATGGTCAACTTAAGTAAGGTGACATTACTTGACTATGAAGCAGAGGCAGCAGGAGTTGCATCTTCTGCGCTCAAGGCTCGCTTCGATAAGGAAGTAGCTCTAACTTCATCAGCAAAGTAATCTAGTAATATAAGTAAAGTAGGTAGAGGGGCTCTGAAATCACTTTCAGAGCCCCTCACTTCTAATCTGAGTTAAGGAGCAGTTTTTTGAGCGTTAAGGCCAGTGGAGCGAAATACGACATCTTCACAAAGATTGCTCTAGCTCTAGTTATCTTCATTATTGGATTTTTAATAATCCTGCCGTTAATAAATATCTTAATTTATTCCACGCAGCCCTCGGGCAGCGCCATCATCACCGGTGCATTTAGCGACATTGTTACTAGAAATATAATTTGGAATACCGTAAAGCTAGGCCTTACCGTGGCGGCTCTTGGAACAGTTCTAGGTTTCATCATGGCCTATGCCCAAGCTCGCCTTGAGTTTAGAGGTAAGAAAGTTCTTCACATCATTAACCTAATTCCAATTATCTCTCCACCATTTGCTTTTGCTACCGCAATAATTGTGCTCTTTGGTCGAAGTGGAATGATTACTCGAGGTGTCTTTGATTGGCGTCCAACGCTCTATGGCTTTCCAGGGCTGGTTCTAGTTTTAACTCTCTCCTTCTTTCCAATTGCATATATGAATCTTTTAGGAATGCTAAGAAGCCTTGATCCTGCCCTAGATGAAGCTGGTTCAAGCCTTGGAGCAAATAAGGCGAGAATATTTAGAACAGTGACTTTGCCGCTATTAATTCCAGGATTTGCTGGATCATTCTTACTTCTCTTTATTGAATCGATCGCCGATCTTGCAAATCCAATAATTATTGGTGGTAATTACACAGTTCTTGCCTCGCGGGCTTATATGGCAATTAATGGCGATTATGACATCTCTCTTGCTGCCGGTTACTCATCATTACTTTTATTACCAGCACTTCTTGTATTTTTAGTCCAACGCTATTGGGCACAGAAAAAGAGTGTGGTCTCAGTAACTGGAAAGCCAAGTGGCCGTACAACTCTAGTTACCTCCAAGGGGGCCAAGTTCTTCCTTCTCTCTGTAACTGGATTGGTAACCACCCTTATTGTGATGGTCTATGCCACTGTGATCTTAGGTGCTTTTGTAAAGATTATTGGAGTAAATAATGAATTTACTCTAGATAATTTCCGCTATCTCCTAGGCGGTTTTGCTAATGGAGCGATTAGAACAACAACCATAGTTACCGTTAACGTCAACCAGTGTTGAAACGTCAGCCGCTCGATTGTCGACAGTGTTGGCGCTCGTACCGTACACGGGGACTACAAGTATCACGGGGACACCCACAGCGACGCTCGGCGCATTCGATATCACGCAGGACACCAACGCGAACGCATATGTGAATCGCATCAATCAGGCTGAACAGGGGCGCATATTTGTTAGTCGTGCCGGGGTATTAACATTTCAGCCGAGAATCGGGTCA
>OBON01000011.1_pt1 | contig 19833 bp, 20 predicted proteins | sample 1535311 | NCBI WGS metagenome assembly OBON01 (sample SAMEA3282984, study PRJEB22092) | marine metagenome | biome: marine pelagic biome; feature: mixed surface layer; material: sea water | collected 2014-06-20T10:15:00+00 | depth 2 m
CAGTTGGCACAGTAAAGCAGGCAAAGTAATGGCAATTTCAGTTGATAAAGCTCTCTTGCATGCAACATCACTTCTTGTTAAAGCTGGAGTAAATGAGATTAATTCAGCAAAAACTGCTCGCGCCATAGTCACCTCTGATGTTTGGGGCAATCCCAGCCATGGACTAATGCGACTTCCTTTCTACTTGCAGAGATTGACGCAAGGCGGGGTTAATCCAAAGGCTGAATTGAAAGTAATTTCAGAATTTGGCTCCACAATTTCACTTGATGGTCAAGATGGATTAGGCCACTGGCAACTCCTTGATGGCGCGCAGATTGGCGTAGATAAAGCTAGGCAACATGGAATCTCACTTGTTTCAATTGCTAACTCAAGTCACTGCGGCGCCCTTGGGGTTTATCTCTATCCCGCACTTGATGCAAAAATGATTTCAATGATATTTACAAATGGCCCAGCGGTAATGCCTGCAGTTGGTGGAAATTCGCCAATACTTTCCACTAGTCCTATCGCTTGCGCAATCCCATCAAATCCTCCAATGATCATTGATCTTTCAACATCTGCTGTTGCAAGAGGAAAAATAGCTAGCGCTGCTAAAGCTGGAGGCTCGATTCCGCAGGGCTGGGCAGTTGATGAAAAAGGTGAAGCAATTACCGATGCAAAGCAAGCTCTTATGGGAATGCTTGCTCCTCTTGGCGGAGCAAAGGGATTTGCACTTGGCTTGATGGTGGAATCACTCTCAGCTGGCCTTAGCGGAGGAGCTCTATCTAGAGCGGTTCCAGATATGTTTAATCCAGATGATGATAAAAAAGCGCAGGGAATTTCTCACACTGTAATAACTATTAATCCTGCAAGCATTGGTAAGGATTCTAAAGATGGGCTTGATGGACTTGCTGCAAGTATTACCGCTAGCGGGGGAAGAGTTCCAGGAAGCAAGCGGGTAAGTCCTAATAATTTAGGAAGTGGCGAGATAACCCTTGCTGATGCGGTAATTAGCGATCTTAACTCTTGGAGCCAAAAGCTTGGCTTAGAGAATATCTAATGAAATTAACTACTAATAATCTAAAATATTTCTCAGTTATCTCTATTTTCGTTGCTCTGGCCTATGGGATCAGTCAATTGCAGGGCGCAATCTCTCCGCTATTTATCTCACTACTCTTTGGATTGGCTCTAGTAAATACCGGGCTCTGGGGCGATGGCGGTAGAGAGGCAGCAAGCTTTGCAGCAAAGAGATGTTTGCGCCTTGGGGTAGTGCTCCTTGGATTTCAGATCTCAATTGATAAGTTCATTGAAGTTGGACCAAAGGGGCTATTGGCAGTAGTAATCATTGTTGCTGCTGTTTTTCTAGGTCTTCGATATGCAGCTATGAAAAGTGGCTCTAGTGAATCTTTCTCAACTCTTATTGCAGGTGGCTTTGCAATCTGCGGCGCAACTGCAATTGCTGCGATTAGTTCAACTCGAAAGAGTGAAGAGCGAGATGTTTCATATGCTGTGGCACTTGTTGCGCTCTGTGGCACTCTCTCAGTTTTTGTCATTCCACCACTTGCAAATCTCTTCTCGCTAAGTGATGCAACTGCAGGTGCTTGGATTGGAGCTGCCGTTCATGATGTTGGACAAGTTATTGCCACAGCATCACTTATGGGCCCTGCCGCTCTTGATAGCGCGGTGATTGTGAAGTTAACAAGAGTTGTTCTACTAATTCCACTAATTCTTTTGCTCTCTTATAAAACTAGTGAGAAGAGATCCTTAAAGAGCGCTACTCCGGTATTTGTTATTGGCTTTGTTGCCTGCGCATTAATTGTTAATGCCCTCTCACTTCCAGAGAGCGCAATAAATATAGGAAAAGAGAGTTCAAAGATCTTCTTATCTCTTGGTTTGTTAGGTATGGGCCTTTCGGTGAAGTGGGCATCGATTAAGGCCCTTGGGGCAAAACCTCTTGTTTTAGGGCTGATTGCCTGGGTGGCCTGCGGGGGATTTGCCTTAATTGTCATCACCTACGTTGGGCTTTAGGCGCGAATTTCCCTTTTCCAACCCCCTCTCATAAACTCCCCCTCTGCCCAAATGAGGGCTCGAGGCAAACAAAACGAGGTTAACGCTTGGCTAAAAAAGACGGTGCAATCGAAATCGAAGGCACTGTAGCTGAAGCGCTACCGAATGCGATGTTTCGCGTAGAGCTCACCAATGGACATAAAGTTCTTGCACATATCAGCGGGAAGATGCGACAGAACTACATTCGTATCTTGCCTGAAGATCGTGTGATTGTAGAACTTAGTCCATATGACCTCACCAGAGGTCGCATCATTTATCGGTATAAGTAAGAAAGGGAGTCTGATCGTGAAGGTTAAACCAAGCGTGAAGAAGATTTGCGATAAGTGCAAAGTCATTCGTCGTAATGGTCGCGTTATGGTTATTTGCGACAATCTCCGTCATAAACAACGCCAGGGTTAAACCTGGTTTAAAAAAACTAAATATAAGAACGCGTGGCGCGACAGTAAGTAATTACTGACCTCCTGACTGAAAGCGGGAGCCAGAGAAAATTCTCTGGATAGGCGTTGCGGAGGACTTTCAGATTATGGAAAGAAGTTCTAAATGGCACGTCTAGTTGGCGTCGATCTGCCGCGTGAAAAACGGCTTGAGGTCGCGCTTCAATATATCTTCGGCATTGGCCAGACCCGCGCGCAAGCAACTCTTGCTGCAACCGGCGTCTCACCAGATGTTCGAGTAAAAGATCTACAAGAGCCCGATCTAATTAAGCTCCGTGAATATTTAGAGGCTAATTACAAGATCGAAGGTGATCTCCGCCGTGAGATTGCAGGCGACATTCGTCGCAAAGTTGAAATTCAGTGCTACCAAGGAATTCGCCATCGTAAGGGGCTTCCAGTTCGTGGTCAGCGCACCCATACCAACGCACGTACTCGTAAGGGTCCACGCGTTGCCATCGCTGGTAAGAAGAAGGAGACCAAGTAATGGCCGCGCCAAAAGCTAAAGCTGCAGCTACTGCTGCTGCTGCCCCTAAGGCAAAAGTAAAGGCACGTAAGAAAGAGAAGAAGAACGTTGCCCTTGGAAATGCCTATATAAAGAGCACTTTTAACAACACCATCGTGACTATCACTGATCCATCTGGAGCAGTTCTTGCTTGGGCATCATCTGGCCAAGTTGGATTTAAAGGTTCACGTAAATCAACTCCCTTTGCTGCGCAGCTAGCTGCTGAATCTGCTGCTAAGAAGGCGCAAGAGCATGGAGTTAAGAAAGTTGATGTCTTCGTCAAGGGCCCAGGCTCAGGACGCGAGACTGCAATTCGTTCACTACAAGCAGCTGGGCTAGAAGTTGGTGCCATCTCTGATGTCACACCACTTGCTCACAACGGCTGCCGTCCACGTAAACCACGTCGAGTATAAGGAAGGGAGAAGAGAACATGGCCCGTTATACAGGAGCAGATTGCAAGAGATGCCGCCGCGAGAAAGTGAAACTTTTCCTCAAAGGCTCGAAGTGCGATGGACCTAAGTGTCCAATTGAGTCACGCCCTTATCCACCAGGACAACATGGTCGAGCAAGAGCGAAGGAATCTGAGTACTTACTCCAGATGCGTGAGAAGCAGAAATGCGCGCGTATCTACGGTGTATTGGAAAAACAATTCCGTAACTATTACACCGAAGCAAGTCGTCTAGCTGGCAAGACTGGTGAGAACCTTCTTGTCCTTCTAGAGACTCGTCTAGATAACGTGATCTATCGCGCTGGTTTTGCAAAGAGCCGCGATATGGCCCGCCAGATTGTTCGTCATGGACATATTCTGGTTAATGGTCGCAAAGTTGATATTCCATCTTTCCATGTCAGCCAATTCGACATCATTGATGTGAGAACAAAGTCGCAAGACCTAACTCCATTCATTGTTGCATCTGCTGAATTTGGTGAGAAGTCAGTACCGGCTTGGCTTGAGGTTGTGCCATCTTCGATGAGAATCATCGTTCATGGTCAACCAACTCGCGCCATTATCGATACTCAAGTTCAGGAACAACTTATCGTTGAGCTTTACTCCAAGTAATTGATAGGGCAGAGCGATCTGTCTTATTAATCATCTGGCTAGCAAGGATTAAAAACTTCATAAAAGTAGGTACTAAGTGAGAGATCAAATAGTGGATCTCTCAAGATAATGGAGGAAAGAAGTGCTAATTGCACAGCGCCCCGTACTATCCGAGGAAGTAGTAAACGAGAGCCGTTCCCGTTTCATAATTGAACCGTTGGAGCCTGGCTTTGGATACACCCTAGGAAATTCACTACGTCGAACCCTGCTCTCATCTATCCCAGGAGCGGCTGTCACAAGCATCCGCGTTGCTGGAGCCTTGCATGAGTTCACCACTTTAGAAGGCGTTAAAGAGGATCTGACAGATATCGTTTTAAATATCAAGAACTTAGTTCTTTCATCTGAAAATGATGAGCCATCTGTGGCCTATATTCGCAAGAATGGCTCAGGGGTAATTACTGGCGCAGATGTTGCTGTTCCAACTGGAGTTGCAATTCATAACCCAGATCTTCATATCGCTACTTTAAATACCAAGGCGAATGTGGAAATTGAACTAACTATTGAGCGCGGCCGTGGCTATGTCACAGCGGTGCAGAATAAGTTGGTAGGAGCAGAGATTGGTCGTATTCCAGTTGACTCCATCTACTCACCAGTGCTTCGTGTGACCTATAAGGTTGAAGCAACTCGCGTTGAGCAGAGAACAGACTTTGATCGCTTAATTGTTGATGTTGAGACAAAGCGTTCTATGAGCCCAAGAGATGCTCTAGCTTCTGCTGGAAAGACTCTTGTTGAGCTCTTCGGTCTTGCTCATGAGCTTAATTACGCAGCTGAAGGAATTGATCTTGGACCATCTATTCAAGATGCAGCACTTGCTGCAGATCTTGCTCTTCCAATCGAAGATCTAGATCTAACAGTTCGCTCCTATAACTGCCTAAAGCGCGAGGGAATCCATACCGTTGGAGAGCTTCTCTCACGTAGTGAGGCAGATCTATTAGATATCCGTAACTTTGGTTCAAAATCAATTGATGAAGTTAAGGCAAAGCTTGTCTCAATGGGCTTGCAACTTAAGGATTCACCAGTTGGCTTTGATCCGACACAACATCAGAACTATGGCGTCGATTACTCCGACGACCAGGTCTAAGGAGAGAGCTAATGCCACGTCCATCTAAAGGTCCGCGTCTTGGAAGCGGTCCATCCCATGAAAGATTGCTCCTTAGAACTCTTGCTGAGCAACTCTTTGAAAATGGCAAAGTTCGCACCACCGAAGCTAAGGCTCGTCGTCTGCGTCCACTTGCTGAAAAGTTAATCACCACTGCCAAGAAGGGTGATCTAGCTGCTCGTCGCCAAGTATTGGCCGCTATCTCAAATAAGGGCGTAGTTCATACTCTCTTTACTGAGATTGCGCCACGCTTTGAATCCAGAAATGGTGGCTACACAAGAATTACCAAGATTGGTCCACGTAAGGGCGATAACGCTCCTATGGCAATCATTGAAGTAATAGCTGAAGGAACTCCTGCTAAGAAAGCGGTAGTTAATGAGGCAGAGAAAGCAGCTAAGAAGGCAGCGCCAAAGAAGAAGGCTGCCGCCGCCAAAGCGGAGTAGCTCTTCCTAACTAAAAGTAAAAAAAGAAGTGTCAATGGAGCAACCCACTCTCAAAGTTGAGAGTGGGTTTCTTCGTTTTAGGATTGATTTTTCCTATGATGGAAGCGCCTTTAGTGGTTGGGCAAAGCAGCCAGATCAGAGAACTATTCAAGGTGAGATGGAAGTCGCTCTTAGCGGTTTAGTTCGAAATAGAGTTGATTTAATTGTTGCAGGAAGAACAGATGCTGGTGTTCATGCCAGCAAGCAAGTTGCTCACTTTGATCTGCCAGAGCGTGATAAATATGGAAAGCCTTGGAATACTCAAGATCTGCAATATCGCCTCAATAGAATGTTAAGCCAGGAGATAGTAGTTAGAGCAGTTAGTAGAGCTCCAGATCATTTCCACGCCCGCTTTTCAGCGCTTCGGCGAACTTATATTTATAAGATTGCAGATGGTCAGCAAGATATCGATCCGTTAAAGAGATTTGATATCACTCCTTGGTATCGACACCTTGATCTAAGTAGGTTAAATGAGGCTAGTAGGCGTCTACTTGGAGATCATGATTTTGCAACATTTTGTAAGCTTGGCGGCTCTGGAACTACCTTAAGAAGGCTCGAGGAATTTAGCTGGCAGAGAATGGCTGATTCAACCCTTCTTGCAAGAGTTACCGCTGATGCTTTCTGCTATTCAATGGTGAGAAATCTAGTCGGAGCAGTAGTCTGTGTTGGAGAGTCTCGCTTTGAGCCAGAGTGGATTTCATCGCTACTTGCCAATAAAACTAGAGTTAGTGAGAGCATGGTCTTTCCAGCAAGAGGGTTAACACTTATTGCTATTGAGTATCCAGCCGATGATTTACTTGAAGCTCGTTTTAAAGTAACAGCTCGCAGAAGAGATGAAGAGTAAATGGGGCAGATAAATGTAGTTGGAATTGAGTATGCCCTCTCAGATGGCCGGGTATTACTTAGCGATGTTTCCTTTCGGGTTGGCGAGGGATCAAAGGTTGCTCTCATTGGCCCTAATGGCTCTGGTAAGACAACTTTATTTCGAATGATTGCAGGGGATATAACTGCTGATGCTGGTCAGATAATTATTAATGGCGGCCTTGGCGTGATGCGCCAATTTATTGGCTCGATTCGAGATGAATCAACGGTGAGAGATTTATTAATTTCAGTATCACCGCTTCGAATTAGACAAGCTGCAGAGAAACTTAAAGAGGCTGAAAGTGAGATGGAGGCAAATAACTCTGAGAGGCAGCAGATGGCATATGCCCAAGCACTTGCCGATTGGGGAGATGCTGGGGGATATGAGCAAGAGGTGCTCTGGGATATTGCTGTTAATAACGCGCTATCAAAGAGCTTTGATCGAGTATCTGATCGATTAGTTAATTCACTCTCTGGAGGAGAGCAGAAGAAGTTAGTTCTAGAGGTTTTATTAAGTGGCCCTGAGGAGGTATTAATCCTTGATGAGCCGGATAACTATCTTGATGTTCCAGCAAAGAGATGGCTTGAGGAGCAGATAAGGATTTCAAAGAAGACAATCCTCTTTATTAGCCATGATCGTGAGTTATTAGCTGCAACTGCTACCAAAGTTGTCACTCTTGAACAAGGTATTACTGGCAATAGCGCCTGGATTCATGGTGAGGGCTTTAATACTTGGCATGATGCAAGAAAAGCTCGTAATGCTCAATTCGCTCAAGTACTAGAGCGCTGGCAAGATGAACATAAGCGTCTAAAAGAACTAGTTCTAACTCTGCAATGGCAAGCAGCTTCATCGCCAGATATGGCTTCAAGATATCGAGCGATGCAAACTAGGCTTAGAAAGTTTGAAGAGATCGGCCCGCCGCCTCCGCCGCCCCTAGAACAAGATGTGAAGGTTAATCTCAAGAGCGGGAGAACTGGCGAGCGCGTAGTGACCTGTAAGGATTTAACTTTAGAGAATCTAACTGAGCCATTCACATTTGAAATCTATTATCAAGATCGGGTAGCAATTCTTGGAAAGAATGGCTCTGGAAAATCTCACTTTTTAAGAAGGCTCTCAGGTGATGAGAGCGTTAGATATAGCGGCGAATTTAAACTCGGCGCAAGAGTTATTCCAGGTTTCTTTGCTCAGACTCATGCTCATCCTGAATTTGTAGGAAAGACTTTGCTAGAGATTTTATGGCAGGAAAACTCCTTGCAATTAGGGGCAGCTAAATCTGTTCTTGGTAGATATGAATTGGCCCAACAGGCAGAGCAGCAATTCACATCTTTATCTGGCGGACAGCAGGCGCGTTTCCAAGTTTTATTATTAGAACTTGCCGGCGATACTTTGTTATTACTTGATGAGCCAACCGATAACTTAGATCTGGCAAGTGCTGAAGCGCTAGAGCGAGCACTTGATACTTATCAAGGAACTGTTATCGCTGTGACTCATGATCGCTGGTTTGCGAGAGGATTTACTAGATTTCTAATATTTGGCGCAGAGGGCGCGGTCTATGAGAGCCCTGAACCAGTCTGGAGCCATTAATCAGGCTCGATTTTGACCCCTTTGGGTAGTGCAGGTAATCTTCGCCTTCTGTCTCCGCTAGCTGTGGAGCGGCACTAAATAGAAAAGTAAGAAGAAAGAGAGTCTGCCCGTGCGCACCTTTTCACCGACCCCAAAGGATGTTGCGCGTCAATGGTATGTAATTGATGCCGCTGATGTCGTACTTGGTCGCCTTGCTAGCCATGCTGCTGTCTTGCTTCGCGGAAAACATAAACCAACATTTGCTCCTCATATGGATATGGGAGATTTTGTAATCGTAATTAATGCCGAGAAGATCGTTTTGACTGGATCAAAGATGGCCAACAAAATGGCTTATCAGCACTCACAATATCCAGGCGGTTTAACTGAGCGCAGCTATGAACAATTAATGGAGAAGTTCCCAACTCGCGCTGTTGAAAAGGCAATTAAGGGAATGCTTCCTAAGAACTCTATGGGCAAGCAGATGGCCTCTAAGTTAAAAGTTTATGCTGGCGCTGAACATCCTCATGGATCACAAGGACCAATTCCATATGTATTTACCCAGATCGATCAGACAAAGGTTGGTAAGTAAAAGATGAGCGAACAAGAAGAGAACGCAACCGCCTTTAGCTCTGCAACACCCGCTGCTGCAACTAATCGCGCTGCTGTAATTGCAGCTGGCGCAGGTATCGGTCGACGCAAGGAAGCAGTTGCTCGCGTTCGTCTAACCCCAGGAACTGGTCGCTGGATTGTTAATAATAAGAATTTAGAAGTTTACTTCCCAAATAAAGTTCACCAACAGGCAGTATCAGAGCCACTTCGCACAGTTGGCGCTGAGGGCAAATACGATGTTATTGCCCGTATTGATGGCGGCGGAATTTCAGGTCAAGCAGGAGCGCTTCGCTTAGGTGTTGCAAGGGCTCTAAATGAGATTGATACTGATGCAAATCGCCCAGCTTTAAAGAAGGCAAAATTCCTAACCCGTGATGCTCGCGTGATTGAACGTAAGAAATATGGTCTAAAGAAAGCACGTAAGCGTTCTCAATACAGCAAGCGTTAATTAGCAAAGAAGGAAAAATGGCGCTCTTTGGCACCGATGGTGTCCGAGGCGTTGCTGGCGTTGATCTCACCGCTGAGCTAGCTTTTAATCTCTCAACTGCTGCTGCATCAGTTCTGGCAGATCTTGGTGAATTTGCTGGCCATCGCCCAACTGCAATTGTTGGCCAGGATTCAAGAGCCTCTGGGCAGTATTTAGAGGAGGCAATCTGCCGCGGGCTATCAAGTGCCGGTATTGATGTTTATCGAGTTGGAATTCTTCCAACCCCTGCTATCTCATTTCTTGTTAAAGATAGAGGTGCAGATCTTGGAGTAATGATCAGCGCATCTCATAATCCAGCTAGTGATAACGGAATTAAGTTCTTTGATAGAACTGGCTCAAAGCTAGCCGATCAAATTGAAGCAAAGATTGAGAGCGTATTAGGGCAGGCAGTAGAGAGCTCGAATGGAGCAGGAAGTGTAATTGAAGATTTAGGCGCTAAAGAGAGTTATATCCAAAATCTTTTAAAGAGCCTTGATGGCAATTTAAGTGGGCTAAAAGTAGTTGTTGATTGCGCCAATGGAGCTGCCTCTTTTGTAGCACCTGAACTTCTTAAAAGAGCTGGAGCAGAGGTTATTGCTATATCAGCATCTCCAAATGGTTTAAATATTAATGATAACTGCGGCTCTACTCATCTAGAGAACTTAATTGAAGCTGTTAAAGGTGAGGGGGCAGATATTGGAATTGCTCATGATGGCGATGCAGATCGCGTCCTAGCTATTGATGATAAAGGTTCAGTTATCGATGGTGATTTCATATTAGGAATTCTTGCTCAAGATATGGAGCTACCAACAAAGACTGTTGTGGGAACTGTTATGACAAATCTTGGGCTGATTAAAGCTCTGGAAGAAAAAGGTATTGGATTCATTGCAACAGCTGTTGGTGATCGCTATGTCTTAGAGGAGATGCTAGCTGGAGGACATCTTCTAGGAGGAGAGCAATCAGGCCACATAATCATGAGTAAGTATGCAAATACTGGCGATGGCTTATTAACTGCGCTTCAGCTAATTTCAAAACTTAAGAAGAGTGGCAAGAGTGCAAGTGAGCTAGCTTCCTTTATGAAGCGTTATCCGCAAGTTCTTATCAATGTCTCAGGAGTGGCTAAAGAAAAATTAGCATCAAACCAAGTCATTGCTAAGGCGGTAGGTGATGCGAAGCAGAGATTGGCAGATAAGGGGCGAGTATTACTACGCGCCTCAGGCACTGAAGCCCTAATTAGAGTGATGATTGAGGCCCAAGATCTATCTCTTGCTCAAGAATTAGCCTCAGAACTGGCAACGCTAGTAAAATCAGAGCTCTCACTTTAAGGGAGCAAATTTAAATGTGCGGAATCATCGGTTATACCGGAGCCTCACCTGCCCTTTCAATGGTGATTGATTCGCTTCGCAAGTTGGAATACCGGGGCTATGACTCAGCTGGTATTGCTCTTACTGGCAAAGCAGGCGAGAAATTAATTGTGGCTAAGCGCGCTGGAAAGTTAAGTAATTTAGAGAGCGCACTAACTTCAGATCATGCTGATTCTCTAAGTGGAATTGGCCATACTCGTTGGGCAACCCATGGTGGACCAACTGATGAAAATGCCCATCCACATATCTCAAGTGATGGGAAAGTAGCTGTTATTCATAATGGAATTATTGAAAATTACATAGAACTAAAAGCTGAGTTAGAAAAGCGTGGACATAAGTTCTCATCTCAGACAGATACTGAATCTGTTGCTCATCTATTAAGTGATGAGTTTAATTTGAGCAAAGACTTGGCAGATGCGATGCGCAAGGTGTGCAAGCGGCTTCGCGGCTCTTTTACTCTCCTTGCTATCTCATCTGATAGCCCTGAGGTGATAGTTGGTGCAAGGCGTAATTCACCTCTAGTTGTGGGACTTGGCAGGGGCGAGAACTTTCTAGCCTCCGATGTCTCTGCATTTATTGCACATACCAAGAGCGCTTTAGAGTTAGGACAAGATCAGGTAGTGCAGGTGAGCCCTGATGTAGTTCTAGTTACAGATTTAGATGGCAAGCAAGTAAGTGCTAAGCCTTTTGAAATTACCTGGGATGCAAAGGCTGCAGAGCGCGGGGGATATACCCACTTTATGCTCAAGGAGATCTTTGAGCAGCCAAAAGCGATATCTGAAACTCTTCTTGGAAGATTTAGTAATGACTCAAAGGTAATCTGCAGCGAGCTTGCAAGCCTTAATCTAGATATTGATCGAATCTTGATTTTAGCCTGCGGCACGGCCTATCACGCGGGGCTAATTGGAAAATATGCCATCGAGCAATGGTCGAAGATTGCTGTTGATGTTGAACTTGCCTCTGAGTTTAGATATCGAAAACCTTTTCTTACCGCTAAAACATTAGTAATAACAATCTCTCAATCTGGCGAGACTATGGATACTTTGATGGCTGCTCGTCATGCCAAAGAACTTGGCGCTGCAACGCTATCTATCTGCAACACGATGGGTTCATCAATTGCTAGGGAATCTGATGCAGTCTTTTATACCCATGCAGGCCCTGAGATTGCGGTTGCATCCACTAAGGCGCTGCTAACACAGATTGTGGCGCTTAAAGTAATTGCTCTTTATTTGGCGCAGAATAATAAGAGCTTAAGTAGCGCGCAGATTGCAAAGATCATTGCTGAGTTACTTGCGCTACCAAATAAAGTTGAGGAGATATTAGAAACTGTTGAGCCACTTCGTGCGATGACTAGAGGCTTTAAAGATGCAACTTCGGTTCTCTTTCTTGGAAGAAATGTGGGATATCCAGCAGCGCTCGAGGGAGCTCTTAAATTAAAGGAGCTGGCCTATATGCATGCTGAAGGTTTTGCCGGCGGAGAGCTTAAACATGGACCGATTGCACTTATTGAAGAGGGAACACCAGTAATTGCAATCTTGCCTCCGGCATCTAGCGCGATATCAGAAAAGATGCTTAGTAATATTCAGGAAGTTAGAGCCCGCGGAGCAAATGTGATTGCTATAGCAGATGCTTCAACCCCTCTAGATCTAAAACATGTTATTAGAATTCCAAGCTGTGATGAATTATTACAATCAATACTTGCAATAGTTCCTCTGCAGGTCTTTGCCTATGAGATGGCCGTTGCAAGGGGCAATGATGTTGATCAGCCAAGAAATCTAGCTAAATCGGTGACAGTGGAATGAGTGGTCCTAGTAGCCTCTTTGATGATGTAGTTGATCAAAGAATTGAGATCCGTCGCAGGGAGATGAATGTCGCCCTGACATGGTGTGCGGTATTGCTTCTTGGCTTTGTTTTAGTGACTCTTGATGTCATAAATAAGGGCCTGTTATATAGATTTGATCAATTCGTTGCAGATTTAGGCCGACCTGAGCTATCTGGATTTACTAACTTTCTAGTTCTTCGAATCGATGACCTAGGTCTTAGATGGATTACCGCTCTTATCCTTTTAGTAGCGGTAGGTTTAATTAGTAGAAGGTTTAAGTCCTTTAGACCGCTAAATCTAGCTTTTCTATCGCTAGTATTCTTAAATATCTTTGTTGGCGCTTCTAAGATTTTCTTTGGAAGATGTAAAGCAAGAGAAGATTTTGATATCTGTATGTTTAGTGATGGGATGGCATATCCCAGCGGCCATATTTCAAATGCGCTAGTTACATGGGGGCTCTTTGCCTACATCATCTTTCGTTATACCCATAGAGCTCCTTTTGAGGGTTTAAAGCTCTATTGGTTGGTAGCTGTTATAACTATTGCAGTAGGTGCTGTTTCTCTTCTTCGCAATACCCACTGGTTTACCGATCTTCTTGGTGGAATGTTTCTAGGTGGAGCTATTTTGGTTTTAGTGGTTGCAATTGATCGCTTTATTCCCTCTACTCGCCAGCCCTCATAGACATTTAAGTAAGAGTAGCGATTAACTATGGAAAATAGAGCAGAGGTACTTATAGATCTTGGAGCTATTAGAGAAAACATCAAATACCTAATGGCTAAAAGTGGTAAACCAGCGCTTGCTGTAGTCAAAGCAGATGGTTATGGCCATGGCCTACTTCCGGTAGCGAAGAGCGCCCTAAGCGCTGGCGCTAGCTGGCTAGGAGTTGCGCTACTTGAAGAGGCAAAAGCCCTAAAACAGGGCGGGATAAACGCTCCAATTATTGCTTGGCTAACTCCAGTCACAGATGATTTCGCATCTGCCATAAGCGAAGATATAGATATTGCAATTCCATCTCTTGCTCACCTTGAAGCGATAACTAGCGCTGCAAGATCTCTAGGAAAGTGCGCCAGGATTCATCTAGAAGTTGATACTGGAATGTCTCGCGGCGGAGCGCTTAATGAGTGGAGTGAATTGGTAAGCAGCGCCAAGGCTTATCAAGACTCTGGGCTCATTAAAGTTATTGGTATTTGGTCGCACTTTGCAAGAGCTGATGAGGCAGGACATGAATTTAACAATAAGCAATTAGAGAACTTTAAAAGCGCAGTAGCAGAGGCAAAGAGCGTTGGGATTACTCCTGAAGTAATTCACTTAAGTAATTCTGCAGCTGCAATAAATGATGCTGATTCACATTTTGATCTACTTCGTTTAGGTATTGCAATCTATGGACTATCACCAGATTTTTCACATATGGGAAGTTCTGAAAAACTAAATTTAAAACCTGCAATGAGTATCCGTGCCAGAATTCATTTAGTTAAAGACATCCCAGCAGGCTCTCAGGTTGGTTATGGAGGAAGTGCTATAACAAAGGTTGATACCAAACTTGGAGTTATTGCAATGGGTTATTCGGATGGAATTCCAAGAAATGCAAATAGTGAGGCTGGAGTACTGGTAGGTAATAAGCGAGCGCCAATCATCGGGCGAGTATCAATGGATCAATTTGTCGTGGATTTAGGCAGAGATAGCTCAGCAAAGGCTGGAGATTGGGCATACATTATTGGAAGTAATCCTTCTGATAGTTATACTTCGGCAAGTTCTTACACCGCCGATTCGTGGGCTAGCGCTAGCGCAACGATCAATTATGAGATCGTTACGCGAATAGCAGCTAGAGTAAAGCGGATCTATCAAGGCTAAAGGAGGGCGCATGACAGAAGGCGTTGTGCTCTCTGTTAATGATCTCTCAGTTAATTTTGGCGGCCTAAAAGCTCTTAATGGCGTCAACTTTGAATTAAGAAAGGGCGAAGTCTTAGGACTAATCGGCCCTAACGGCGCTGGAAAAACTACAGTTTTTAATGCTCTCTGCGGAATAGTCACACCAGATTCTGGCTCTCTTTCTTTAAATGGTAAAGAAATAAAATGGCCTAAGCCTTATAAATTAGCAAAGCTAAAAATCGCTAGAACTCTGCAAGGTGTTGGTCTCTTTCCAGATTTAACTGTCTATGACAATGTGATGATTGGGGCTAGTAAGTTTGCTGAATCAGGTTTAATGCGCGCTGCCTTTGGAACAAACCATAAAGATGAAAAACGATTAAAGGAGCGAGCGCAAGCAGCTCTTGAGCGGGTCTATGTTGGCGCAGTTGCTGATAGAAGAGCTGACACTCTTGCCTATCCTGATACTAAACGAGTTTCTATTGCTAGAGCGTTAGTAGCAGAGCCAGAAATATTATTACTTGATGAACCTGCGGGAGGGCTAGGGCCGCAAGATATTGAATGGCTCAATAGCCTTATTAATAATCTTAAATCTCGCACCTCAATAATTATCGTTGAGCATCATATGGATGTTGTTATGTCAGTCTGTGATCGAATCTATGTTTTAAACTTTGGAGAAATCATTGCATCTGGAACTCCAGCAGAGGTTAGAGATAATGAAGCAGTTATCCAGGCATATCTTGGAACTAAATCAAAGGCCAAGTCATGAGTGGATTGGTAGTTAATAGACTTAGCGTCTCCCATGGAGCAATTGAGGCTCTTCGCGCAGTCTCTTTTAGCGTTGAGGTTGGCCAACTTGCAGCAGTTATTGGTTCAAATGGCGCTGGAAAGACAACACTGCTTCGCGCGCTCTCTGGGTTAAATAATCAAACTTCAGGAAGCGCGCAGTGGAATGAACGAGAAATCCTTGGCGCAAGACCTGATGCGCTAGTAAGAAGAGGTATTAGCCATGTCTCTGAAGGCAAATCTGTAATTGCAGAGCTAAGCGTTAAAGAGAATCTGATCTTAGGTGGAATTTGGCGAAGCAATAAGAGCGATACCAGCGCAGCAATTGCTGAGGTTGTGGAGCTCTTTCCAGTATTAGGTCAGCGAATGAGCCAGAGCGCTGACTCTCTCTCAGGCGGCGAGCGGCAGATGCTCGCTATTGGCAGAGCCTTAGTTTCAAGACCCAAATTGTTATTGCTAGATGAACCATCACTTGGACTTGCCCCACTTGTCATTGAACAGATATTTGCAACTATTGATCAACTTCGAAGAAAACTTGGTTTAACTGTTGTTTTGGTAGAGCAGAATGCAATGAGCGCGCTAGAGATTGCTGATATCGGAATCATTATTAACCTTGGTGAAGTGGTTGCCTCAGGCAGAGCCAGTGAGCTAATTGATGATCCCGCCCTACGAGCTGCTTACTTGGGGTACTGATGCAAAAAGTAATTGAGACTCTATTAATAGGACTATCAACAGGATCTATCTATGCCCTTATGTCTTTAGCGCTTGTCTTGGTCTGGAGATCAACAAGAGTTGTTAACTTTGCTCAGGCAGGACAGGCAATGCTCTCTACCTATATTGGCTTTGAGATCGCATCTAGATCTGAGATTTTCTGGCTAGGGCTGGTCTTTGCAATTGCAGCAGGTGCGCTAGTTGGAGCAGGTGTTGATTACTTCTTTATGCGCGTGCTCTTTAAGCATGCAACCTCTGGACCTGCAGCCGTTGTTGCACCTGTTATTGCCACTCTAGGTTTACTTGGACTTATCAGAAGTATTGTGGGGCTAACTTGGGGCGGAGAATTTAAATCTATTGAAGCGCCAGCCTCAACTGATGGCTTTAGCGTTGGAGATGGCACAATTCCATTTTCAGATCTAGATGTTTTAATCATTGCTACAGTTTCAATAATTCTTATTGCAGTTGCCTATATTTTCCAGCGCACCAACTTAGGTCTTGCCCTTAGAGCCTCAGCCTACGCCCCTGAAATTGCTCAATTAGCTGGCATTAGAACAGCTCGAACTAGAACTATTGGATGGTCAATTGCAGGAGCAGTAGGAGGGGTTGCTGGAATGTTAGTTACTTCAAATAACTTCCTCTCTCCTTATTCATTAGATCTCTTACTTGTCTTTGGATTTATCGCAGCTGTCATTGGCGGCCTTGAAAGCATGGTCGGCTCTGTAATCGGAGCTCTTGTGCTTGGAATCGGCCTTACATTTATTTTGAATTATGTCGGAACTTCTCTGGTATTTATTGGTGGCTTTAGCGTTCTGATTTTAGTTCTACTAATTAAGCCAGATGGAATCATGGCTAAAGGCAAGGCCCGCCGTGCGTAAGAAAATAGCTATCTTTATTCTCATTGGTTGGGTATTACTAATCATTGGTGATCGCGTTGATGAACTGCGCGTCTATCAAGGAGCTCAGATGGCGATGTATACCATCGCACTTGCTTCAATTGTTTTACTAACTGGTTATTCAGGACAAGTCTCACTAGGTAATGGCGCGATGATGGCTGTTGGTGGCTATGGCGCAGCTCTTACTTTAAATAATTTAGGTACTCCGATCTGGTTTGCATTCTTAATGGCAATTGTTACTGCATCACTATTTGGGGCGCTCCTTGGAGCAGCAGCTGCAAGAGTTTCGGGGCCTTACTTAGCAGGAACAACACTTGCGCTAGCTGTTGGCCTTCCAGCAATTGCAAATCAATTTGCTTTTCTTGGGGGAGAGCCAGGACTTTTCTTTGATGTTGGTTTTCCACCAGAGAGATTTGGTGATGAATTCACGCAATATAAATGGTTCTTCTGGATTGCAAGCTTTATTGCTCTGATTGCTCTATTTATTACTTCAAATATTCTCTCATCGCGCTTTGGTCGCACTTGGAGAGCAATTCGCGGGAATTCTCTAGCGGCAGAGCTCTGCGGGGTTCACTCTTCAAGAATGAAGGTGCTGGCATTTACCGTTAGCTCTGGCCTTGCAGGTCTTGCCGGAGCAGTTCTGGCGATGACTATTAGCCTTGTTGCCCCTGGGGCATATGGCCTGGCCCTCTCATTTGCCCTGGTAACCGGGGCAGTTCTCGCTGGAATCTCAAGCCTTCCTGGGGTTGTCCTGGGAGCCATAATTTTGGTCTTCATTCCTGAGATATCTGTGGCTCTTGCCGACAGGCTAGGTGATGCCGATAAACTAAATAACTATCTACCAGGTCTAATTGTGAGCGTATTGCTGATTCTCTCGGTGATATTTACCCCAAATGGGCCTGGCGAGAACCTGCGTAAGCATCTACATAAGAAGCCTGCGCATTAATTGGTTACTAGCGAGTAACCAATTAGATTAATAGAGATAGACCATACCCTCGATGGAAGGAAAACAATGATCAGAAAGACTCGTATAAAGCGAACCTGGCTCGCTGCTGCGGTGATTGCCTCTGGCTCTCTCCTAGCAACAGCGCTTCCAGCAAACGCAGAGACGGGCGTTAGCGCAAGAGAGATCAAACTTGGAATCACTCTGCCTCTAACTGGAGCAGCATCGCCAGGTTATAACAAGATCGGCAATGCGATGAATGCTTACTTTAAATATGTCAATGACAATGGCGGCGTCTATGGACGCAAAGTCACTCTCATCCAGAAAAATGATGAGTACTCACCACAGTTGTCGATTGCTAAGACAAATGAATTAATTTTGCGAGATAAAGTTTTCGCTCTAGTTGGCCCTCTTGGAACTGCAAACTTCACCGCAGTTCACAAATCTGTTGGCCTAGCTAAGCGCAGAGTTCCAGCCCTATTCCTTAATACTGGCTTTAGCGGCTTTTCAAATAAGAAGAGCTATCCAACATCATTTATGGTCCTTCCTTCCTACGCTATGGAAGCAAAGATCATCGCTCAATTCCTCAAAGAGAACCATGCTGGAAAGAAACTCGGCATTGTCTATCAAAACGATGAATTCGGTATTGATGGTTTGGGCGCCTTTAAGGCAGCTGGTACTAAGTTTGATGTAACAATTCCTTACACCTCAGGCACACAGAGCGCCGCAACTGCGCAGACCTGGGTCTCCCAGCTAGCAGCAGGTGGAGCTGAAGTCGTAGTCATGTTTGGCGTAACTTCAGCAACAGGTGCTCTACTTGGAGTTTCTGCAGCAGCTATGTATGCACCGCAGTGGATTCTTGGATCAGTTGGTTCTGACCCAGTAACGCTACGAGCAATTGGTGTTCCGGTAGCTGTTCTAAATGGCGCGCAGACTCCAGCTGGTAATCCATCACCAAATGACACTAGCGATGAGTATGTAAAGCAGTTCCAAGAGATCAATACTGAGTACAACCCTGGTGTTGCATTTGATGACTATGTATTGCAGGGCATGAATATCGGTCTTTTGACCGTTCAAGCTCTAAGGGCTGCAGGTAAGAACTTAACCCGCAAGCGCTTAATTCGTGCGATTGAGACAAAGGGATCAAAGTTTGCATCTGTTGCTTACTCACCTCTTGGTTTTTCAAGAACGAGCAATGTTGGCCATACCGGCTACTACATGGCAGTAATGGATGCCAATGGAGATAGAAAGCCATTTGGTGGAAAAGTAACGCTTTACACCACCGATAGTGGCTCCGGTCCAGTTGTGGTCTCTACCTTCAAACGTCCGGCAATGCCAGCGAAAGGATTACCAAGTAACTCATGAGAACCTTTAAATTCAAGCGTTCCTTAACGCTCGTAGCAGTTTCATCACTGCTCTCAATTACCGTTGTCTCTATTCCAACGGCAGCGCAGGCAACTCCTGTTTGTACTACAACAGGAACAGTAACCACCTGTACTGGTGCTACCTCAGATAAGGCTCTTTACACAATGAAGGTTCCAGCAAATTACAATGGAACTGCTTACCTGTATTCAAGGGGTTTTCGTCCCAACGTGCCAGTTCCTGCAGGAATTCCAGTTTATGGTGGAAATCCAGTAGCAACCAATGCCTTTCATGTTTGGGGTAACAACACTGAACTTGAAGGATATCTTCTTGATAAGGGATATGCGGTTCTGGGTTCAGGCTTTGCTCGTCAAGGCTGGAACGCGGTCTCGGCCCTAAAGACCAATGTTGAGTTGATTGGTGTTTTCAAGAAGCAATTTGATACCACCAAAAAGATTGTTGCGTATGGCGATTCGCAGGGCGGATTCCACGCAGCACTTTTGGCTGAGAAGTATCCTGACCTAATTAGCGCGGCTGCAAATGTCTGCGGCGTTAAAAATGTAGTTAAACTTGGCGAGGAAGCTTCCCACTTTGTTTGGTTGATGAAGACTTTCTTTGATTCATCCATTAAGGGATTTAATTACTCTGCTGGACAAGCTGGTTATGTTGAGGCGATGACCGATCTTGGTAAAGCCTGGGCCGCGTTCTCAGCCATAGCAGGAGCCGTGGCTGCAAACCCAACTGCTCCAGCATGGCCCGCTACTTCAACAGTTCCTACTGCACTCAAAGCAATTCCATCGCGAAGCGCAGTGGTATTAACTAGCTTGTTAGTTGGATTGCCACTGCAATCTGGCCACTTTGATTCCACCTCAGCTCCTCCAGGAGCCTCGCCAACTGCAGCATTTGGTTTCCAAACTGCAATCAGCC
>OBON01000012.1_pt1 | contig 19067 bp, 17 predicted proteins | sample 1535311 | NCBI WGS metagenome assembly OBON01 (sample SAMEA3282984, study PRJEB22092) | marine metagenome | biome: marine pelagic biome; feature: mixed surface layer; material: sea water | collected 2014-06-20T10:15:00+00 | depth 2 m
CAATTACTTGGGGGCGAGGTAGCAAAGACAGGTTTAAGTGAATATGGCAGAACTGAATTTACTTCCGATAGCTCAGCAAAATTATTCTCAGGCCTTGATTCATCATTTAATGTCTGGATGAGCCATGGCGATAGCGTCACGAAGGCTCCAGAAGGCTTCAAAGCAATAGGAAGTAGCGCTTCAACTTTGGTTGCCGCCTTTGAAAGTGGCGATGGAAAGTTAGCTGGAGTCCAATTTCATCCAGAAGTTCTCCATAGCGAAAATGGCCAGGAGATTCTGCGCAAATGGTTGATAGATATTGTTAAATGTAAGCCAACATGGACCTCTGAAAATATTGTAGAAAATGAGATTATTAATATTAAATCTCAAGTTGCAGATAAACGAGTGATTTGCGGCCTCTCTGGCGGGGTTGATTCAGCAGTTGCTGCAGCGCTTGTTCAAAAAGCTATTGGAGGGCAGTTAACCTGCGTATTTGTTGATCATGGCCTGCTTAGACAGGGCGAGGCTGAGCAGGTAGAAAAAGATTTTGTAGCAGCAACTGGGGTTGAACTTATGGTTGTTGATGCAAAGCAGAGATTTCTAGATGCTCTAAAGGGCGTAAAAGATCCTGAGGAGAAACGAAAGATTATTGGTAGGGAATTTATTCGAGTTTTTGAAGATGCAGCTAAGACTTTGTCTGCAGATAGCAAAATAGAGTTTCTAGTTCAAGGAACTCTATATCCAGATGTAGTTGAATCGGGGGGCGGAAGCGGTGCTGCAAATATTAAATCTCACCATAATGTGGGCGGCCTCCCAGATGATTTAGATTTTGAATTAATTGAACCGCTGCGCACTCTCTTTAAGGATGAAGTTCGCCAAGTTGGGCTATCTCTGGGCTTGCCAGATGCGATTATTTGGCGCCAACCATTCCCAGGTCCAGGCCTAGCGATTCGAATTGTCGGTGAAGTTACTGAAGAAAGACTTAGAATCTTGCGCCAGGCCGATTTAATCGCAAGAGAGGAATTACACTTAGCTGGTCTAGATCAAGTGATCTGGCAATCTCCAGTGGTATTACTTGCTGAGGTGCGTAGCGTAGGAGTTCAAGGAGATGGCAGAAGTTATGGCCATCCCATAGTCCTACGCCCGGTATCAAGTGAGGATGCGATGACGGCAGATTGGTCGCGAGTGCCTTATGAAGTACTCGCCAAAATCTCAAATCGCATTACCAATGAAGTTAGTGAAGTTAATCGAGTTGTTCTTGATATAACTTCCAAGCCGCCAGGAACTATTGAGTGGGAGTAGGAAGAGTGAGAAGTAAGCGTAAAGTAACTCTTATCGCTCTTCTCTCTGCTGCGCTCTTAATTCCAATTGCTCCAGCCAGCGCCGATAGTAAAGAAATCAAGGTAGCTGCTCCAGAGAAGAAGATTAAGTGCAGAGTAAGTAAGGCATCAGCGCAATCTCCAAGGCGAGTTCCTGCTCCAGAAAATCTCATGAAGCGAGCGCCAAAATATTTAAAGCTTCAGACTAATTGTGGAACCATTGTTATCGAAACCTTTGCAAAAGCTGCTCCAGTAACTATTACTGTTATGTCTCGCCTTGCCAAAGGTGGTTATTTCAATAAAACGCTCTGCCATCGCTTAACCACAGAGGGCATATTCGTTCTTCAATGCGGTGATCCAACTGCAACTGGGTCAGGTGGACCAACATTTAGATATCGTGATGAGAATTTGCCGTTGGCCTCTGAAAATAATTATCCAGAAGGCAGCGTAGCTATGGCCAATTCAGGACCAAATACCAATGGCTCTCAGTTCTTTCTGGTCTATAAGGACACCACACTTGGGCCTAATTACACCCTTTGGGGGAAGATAGTTTCAGGACTTGAGATTGTTAAATACATTGCTCAAGGTGGCGTTAAAGATGGAGGAGTGGATGGAGCCCCGCTTCGAACAATTGGGATTGAAAGAGCGATAACTAGTAATTCTTAATCAGTACTTACAACCTTAAATATCTCAGCAACTCTTCCTGCTGCTAAACCATTTGCCTCAGCATTTTTCTCTCCCCACTGCCTAACCATCGATTCAAGCTCTGGGTTATGAGCAGTTTGGCTGACATGGGCCTTTAGCGCTGCAATCTTTTTATCAATTGTGTTGGTGATATCGATGAAGTGATTTGGGGTGGGCGAGCCAGTGATAAAGACCTCTCTTACCCGCCATGGCTCAACTCCTCCTTCTTTTAATTCTGGGAAGGCATAGGGATTTCTGGCATCAGGATAGATTGCTTGAATTGCGCTCTCTCCTGCTGCGAGGTGATCTGGATGACTTGAATAGATACGTTCCCAATTTCGCTCAGGTGATTGGACCACCATTCGATCAGGTTTTGCGATGCGAATTGCTTTAACAATATCTCGACGAAGTTCGATAGTTGGAATTAGTGAACCATCTCGGTAATTTAAAAAAGTTATCTCACTTACTCCAAGGGCAGCTCCTGCAGCTCTCTGCTCTCTCTGTCTAACCTTTGCCATTTCTTCAAGGGGCACATCAGATTCTTCTCCGCCTTGATCGCCATTTGTGATGATGCAGTAAGAGACTTCGATTCCAGCCTCTCGCCATTTAGCGATACTTCCTCCTGCGCCAAAATCGCAATCATCAGGATGGGCCATAACGACCAGAATGCGCTTGATTTCTTCATCTGCAATTGGGGTCACTCTCCTATCCTAGACTTACCACTATGGCAGCGCTTAATGAAGATAAATTGTTAGCCGGGCTAAACCCGCAGCAAGCAGCAGCTGTCACCCACTCTGGAACTCCACTACTTGTTGTTGCTGGAGCAGGCTCTGGAAAGACTCGGGTATTAACTAGTCGCATTGCCTATTTAATGGCGGCAAGGGGCGTTGATCCCCACGAGATATTGGCCATTACCTTTACCAATAAAGCAGCTGGCGAGATGAAAGAACGCGTTGCGCAATTAGTTGGAAATCGCGCCAAAATAATCTGGGTCTCAACCTTTCACTCAGCATCGGTGAGAATCCTTCGCCAGGAAGCTGGAAGGCTGGGATATAAATCAACATTTTCTATTTATGATCAAGCAGATTCACTGCGCTTAATTACCTTGGTTATGAGAGATCTAAATCTAGATCCTAAGAGATATAACCCAAGAGGGGTTGCATCGGTAATTTCTGGGGCTAAGAATGATTTGTTAGGCCCAAGTGATTATAGAAATGCCACGCAGAATAGCTTTGAAGAGGTTGTTGCTGAGATCTATGCGATCTATCAGGCTAGGTTAACAAGTGCTAATGCGATGGATTTTGATGATCTAATTATGAAAACTGTTGATCTATTACAGAAGTTTCCAGAGGCTAGATCTCGTTATCGCCATCGCTTTAAGCATATTTTAGTTGATGAGTATCAAGATACTAATCATGCTCAATACATCTTAATTAGAGAGTTAGTTGGAAGCGATAGGGAGGGAATCCCAGCAGCTGAGCTCTGCGTAGTTGGTGATGCTGATCAATCTATCTATGGCTTTAGAGGGGCAACTATTAGAAACATAATGGCATTTGAAGAGGATTATCCTGATGCCCAAACAATTCTGCTTGAACAGAACTATCGCTCAACTCAGAATATTTTAAGCGCTGCTAATGCTGTTATCTCACTTAATGAGGCTCGCAAAGAGAAGAACCTCTGGTCTGATGCTGGTAGTGGAGCAAAGTTAATGGGCTTTGTCGGCGAGAATGAACATCATGAAGCTGAATACATTAGAGATGAGCTCTTTAGGTTGGAGAGGGAAGGTCTTTCAAACTTTGGCCAGAGCGCTATTTTTTATAGGACGAACGCCCAATCACGCGTATTTGAAGAGGTCTTTATGCGCGCCACCATTCCTTACAAGGTTGTTGGAGGAGTGCGCTTTTATGAGCGGAAGGAAGTAAAGGATTTACTTGCATATCTTCGAGTATTGGTAAACCCTGATGATGAGGTAAGTATGCGACGAATCATCAATACTCCAAAGCGCGGACTTGGCGATAGGGCCCTTGAAGCTATTGATGATTTTGCAAAAGCTGAAGGTATTACTTTCTGGCAAGGCTTAAATAGAGCAAGCGCTGCTGGCCTTGGAGCAAAGGCATCATCTGCTGTTGCTGAGTTTGTTGCGATGATTGCAGCTCTTCAAGTATTAGTTGAAGCCAATCGCCCACCAGCAACAATTGCCGCTGCAGTTCTTGAGCAATCAGGTCTATTAGATGAGCTCCGCGATAGCCATGATCCACAAGATGAGGTAAGAATTGAAAACCTCGAGGAGTTAGTAGCGGTTGCTGAGGAGTATCAAGAGCGAGAAGTTGATGAAGGTCAAGAGATCTCACTTGCTGGATTTTTAGAAGATGTTGCACTTGTTGCAGATGCAGATGAGATTCCAGAGGGCGAAGATCATGGCGGCGTTGTAACTCTTATGACGCTACACACTGCTAAAGGCTTGGAGTTTCCAACAGTATTTCTCACTGGAATGGAGGAAGGAATTTTTCCTCACTCAAGAACGCTAGGTGAGAAGAAAGAGTTGGAGGAGGAGAGAAGACTGGCATACGTTGGCCTAACAAGAGCTAGAGAGAGGCTCTATCTATCAAGGGCTGAATATCGCTCATCTTGGGGAGCACCGAATTACAACCCACCTTCAAGATTTTTAGATGAAATTCCTGATGCTTTAATTGATTGGAATAAGAGTGAGAGTGGATATATCTCGCCTCCTATGACAAGGCGAAAATATGCACCAAGTGCGCTACCAAAAGCAGCGATTAAGTCAAATACCTTGCAATTAAATATTGGTGATCGAGTAAGCCATGACACATTTGGTCTTGGCACTGTGATTGCTCTCTCAGGTGAGGCAGAGAAAGCAGAGGCCACAATCAACTTTGGTAGCTATGGAGATAAGCGATTGTTGCTCCGATATGCCCCAGTAGATAAGTTATGACCCGTGGACCTCTTTGAATATCAAGCCCGTGATCTATTTGAAGCCAACTCAATCCCAGTATTAAAAGCAAAAGTTGCAACAACTCCTGCCCAAGCAAGAGATGCAGCCCAGGAAATTGGCGGAAAAGTAGTAGTTAAAGCTCAAGTAAAAATTGGTGGTCGAGGCAAAGCTGGCGGTGTAAAACTTGCTGAAGATGGCGATGATGCTTATGTAAAAGCAGAGGCAATTCTTGGCATGGATATAAAGGGCCATATCGTAAAGAAAGTAATGATTGCTGCCGCTGCTCCAATAGAGAGTGAGTATTACTTAGCAATTCTTCTTGATCGCTCTAACCGCTCCTTTTTAGTGATGGCATCTGTTGCAGGCGGTATGGATATTGAAGAAGTTGCACATAAAACCCCAGAGAAATTAGCTAAAGTTCATATTGACCCCAATGAAGGAATGGGCCAGGAAAAGGCTTTAGAGATAATTAGAAAAGGTGGATTCGGTAGCGATGTTGAAAAGCAGGTTGCCGATATATTAGTAACTCTTTGGAAGACCTTTCAAAGCTCAGATGCCACTTTGATTGAGATTAATCCTTTAGTAAAAACAGTTGATGGCAGAGTAATTGCACTAGATGGAAAAGTAACACTTGATGACAATGCCACTTTCCGCCATCCGGAATTTGAAGCCCTCATTGATCATGAAGCAGCAGATCCACTTGAAGCACTTGCCAAAGAGCGCGATCTAAATTATGTGAAGCTCCAAGGAGAGGTTGGCGTAATTGGTAATGGCGCGGGCCTTGTGATGAGCACACTTGATGTTGTGGCATATGCAGGCGAGAAGTTTGGCGGGGTAAAACCAGCAAATTTCCTTGATATTGGCGGGGGAGCATCAGCTCAAGTAATGGCAGATGGACTCTCAATTATTCTTGGCGATAAGGATGTTAAGTCAGTTTTTGTAAATGTCTTTGGTGGTATTACCTCATGTGATGCGGTCGCTAATGGAATTATTCAAGCCCTTGAGATATTAGGCGATAGAGCAAGTAAGCCGATTGTGGTTCGACTTGATGGCAATAATGTTATTGAGGGAAGAGCAATTCTAAATAAGGCTAATCATCCTTTGATCCAGCAGGTTGATAGCATGGATGGAGCAGCTGCAAGAGCTGCAGAGTTGGCAGCTAAATAATGGCGATCTTTTTAACTGAGAAAACTAAAGTCATCGTTCAGGGGATTACTGGCTCTGAAGGAAGTAAACACACCAGACGAATGATTTTAAGCGGAACCAATATTGTTGGTGGAGTAACCCCTGGCAAGGGCGGTCAGGTAGTTGAGATTGAAGGAAAATCTCTTCCAGTATTTAACTCTGTCACAGAGGCAGTTGCTGCAACTGGAGCTGATGCCTCAGTAATTTTTGTGCCACCAAAGTTTGCAAAGAGCGCGGTAATTGATGCTATTGATGCTCACCTGCCCTTAATTGTTGTTATCACTGAAGGAATACCAGTTCATGACACAGCAAGCTTTTATGCTCATAGCCTCAAGGTTGGAAAGTCACGGATCATTGGACCTAATTGCCCAGGTTTAATTAGCCCTGGTAAATCAAATATTGGAATTACGCCAGCTGATATCACAGGTCCTGGAAGTATTGGCCTGGTTTCAAAGTCAGGAACTCTTACCTATCAGATGATGTATGAGCTACGAGATATTGGCTTTACAACTGCAGTTGGAATTGGTGGAGATCCAATAGTTGGTACAACACATATAGATTGCTTAAGAGCTTTTCAAGATGATCCAGAGACAAAAGCAATTGTGATGATTGGTGAGATTGGCGGGGATGCTGAGGAGAGAGCGGCAGCATTTATCAAAGAGTATGTAACAAAACCGGTAGTTGGATATGTTGCAGGCTTTACCGCCCCGGAAGGAAAAACTATGGGACATGCTGGAGCGATTGTCTCTGGCTCTTCGGGAACGGCAGAGGCAAAGAAAGTGGCGCTAGAGGCAGCTGGGGTTAAAGTTGGAAAGACACCAAGTCAGACCGCAGAACTGCTCCGTGCAATCCTTAAAGGATAAGCAAGAATGAAGAGATGTTGCCACTGCTGAAAGTTGCTTTCGGCCAAGGCTTGCGAGGAATAATTTTAATTCTTCTTCCGCTGGCCTTTATCTCACTTATTACCTGGGCTACAGCTGGAAGTTCTACTGGAAATACCGCAGATCCAATGCGGGCTGCAATCTGGTTTTTCCTAATTGCCCATCACATTCCACTTGATCTATCACTTTCAAATGAAACTATCTCAGGGCGCTTAACTTTCTTTCCCATTGGAGCTTTAATAATTCCCTTTCTGGTGATTAAAAGTGCCTTGATGAGAATGAGTGAAAGGCTTGGAGCCAGCAGAGCAAGTGAGAAGAGAGCTCAATTACTGGCACTTTCATTTACTTATAGTCTTTTGGGAACCCTACTCTCGCTGGCATCACTTGGAAGCACAGTAAAGGCGCCTTTCTATATTGTCTTTCCAATTCTATTTCTTGTCTCATTAGTTTCAGGATATATTGCAAGCAATCTTCTTCCAGATCAAGGGATGCAATTTCCCTGGCAGAGAGCTCTTAAGTTAGCAGCACTTCTCGTATTAGCTTTAGTTGGGTTTGCTGGATTAGTTTTTAGCTTCTCACTCATCTGGCATTTTGATACTGTTCTTGATTTAACAAGAGTCATTGAACCGGGAGTCTTTGGTGGTTTAGCATTTCTATTTATTCAAATTCTTTACTTGCCAAACTTCTTTATCTCAACTCTTAGCTATATTGCTGGAAGTGGGGTTGTAATAGGTAATGAAACTTGGTTAAACCCATTTGTTCATCGCCTCGACGAAATACCTGCCATCTCACTTCTTGGTGGATTACCAGTTGAGGCGCAGCCGTCATTTATATTACTTGCTCTAGTTATTGTTGGATTAGGAATTGTTATAGGAAAATATGGAGTGAGTAAATATCAAGACCAAGTTGAGCTACGTAGATTTCTCCTGGCCTTCCTTGGATTTACTGCCGGGTTAACTCTATTTATTGCTCGGGCATCAAGTGGCGAGCTCCTATCTCCAAATCTTGAATCAGTTGGCCCCCATTGGTATTTGATGCCCCTGGCTCTTAGCCTTGAAATTGGCCTTGGAGTGGCAATATTTCTATATACGCCAATAGCCATTTCCAAGGTGCGCAACTTTAGGCTTGCGAAATAGCCCTACCTCTTTCGAACTAGAATATCTCCATGGCCCAAGCAAAAGTATTAGATGGTGTTGCTGCGGCGAAAGTTATTAGGCATGAGGTTTCCCAGGCGGTAGCAAAGCTAAAAAATAAGCCTGGTTTAGCAACAGTATTAGTTGGCGAAGATCCCGGCTCACGCTCCTATGTGAATGGGAAGCATAGAGATTGCAGCCAAGTAGGAATTAACTCAATTCGAATTGAGCTGCCACAAAATGTGAGCCAAGCAGAGTTATTAAAGGAAATTGATGATTTAAATAGCTCTAAGGATTGCTCTGGATTTATTGTTCAACTTCCACTTCCATCCCACATTGATACCAATAGAGTTTTAAGCGCGATTGATCCAGATAAAGATGCTGATGGCCTTCATCCCATAAATCTTGGAAAGTTAGTGCTCTCCCAAAGCGGGGTAATTCCTTGCACACCTAGAGCTATTGTTGAACTGCTTAGAAAAAATGAGATTTCTCTAAGTGGCAAAGAGGTAGTAATTATTGGTCGAGGTACAACCGTTGGAAGGCCTTTAAGTCTCTTACTTTCTAGTAAAGGCATAGATGCCACTGTGACAATTCTTCATAGTAAGAGTAGTGATATCAGATCGCATACTAAGCGAGCAGATATCGTGATAGCTGCCCTTGGCAGCGCTCACTTCCTTACCGCAGATATGGTTAAAGAAGGTGTGGTTGCAATTGATGTTGGTATTACTAGAACTTCAGAAGGGTTAGTTGGAGATATTGATCCTGGTGTAGTGAAAGTTGCTAGCGCAATTGCTCCAATGCCAGGTGGGGTAGGGCCAATGACAAGAGCGATGTTATTGTCGAATCTATTGACGCTTCATAAGGATTAAAGACAAGGTGAATCTAAAGCAAATTTCCTATGCCCTGGCACTCTCTGGGGTATTAACTGGAGCGCTGCTTTCAGTGCGAATAGGGGCGCTAATTATTGCCGCTGGCTTTATTCTCTTTCTAAGCCCGGATATTAGATCAATGCGCCCAATTCAGAAAGTGATTCCAATCGCACTGGTTATCGCGCTAATTGCCATCGCATTGGCGCTTCCTAGAGGATAGAAGGTAGGTTTCGCGCCATGAGTAGATCCGGAAAAGTAACGGTAGTCGGAGCTGGTTTCTATGGTTCAACCACAGCGCTACGTCTTGCCGAATATGACATCTTTGAAAGCGTCGTTTTAACAGATATTTTGGATGGAAAGCCAGAAGGTATAGCACTTGATATCAATCAATCACGATCCATTGAAGGCTTTGAAAGCAGAGTAATTGGAGCCACAACTACTGCTGAAGGCAAAGGATATGAAGCAACTGCAGGATCTGATGTAGTAATTATTACCGCAGGACTTCCTAGAAAACCTGGAATGTCTCGCATGGATTTAATTGGTGTTAATGCGGGAATCGTTAGAGGAGTTGCAGAAAATATTGCTAAGCACTCACCAAATGCCGTGCTTATCGTGGTTTCAAATCCACTAGATGAAATGACTGCTCTTGCACAAATTGCAACCAAGTTTCCTTATCAAAGAGTTATGGGACAAGCGGGAATGCTTGATACTGCTCGCTTTACTCACTTTGTGGCAGAGAAACTCAATGTGCCAGTTGCATCAGTTAAGACCTTAACTCTTGGAAGCCATGGAGAAACTATGGTTCCAATTCCTTCTCGCTGCACAGTCGATGGCGCTGCGCTATCTACAAAGCTAAGTGATACTGAAATTCAAGAGTTAGTAACACGGACTAGAAATGGCGGAGCAGAAGTTGTGGCTCTTTTAAAGACTGGCTCTGCTTATTACGCGCCGTCAGCTGCAGCTGCTCGTATGGCAAAGGCAGTCATTCAAGACTCAGGTGAGGTAATGCCGGTATGTGCTTGGGTTGATGGCCAGTACTCAATTACTGGGGTTTATCTAGGAGTTGAAGCTCAAATCGGTAGAGCTGGAATTACTAAAGTTGTTGAAAGTGATTTAACTGCAAGTGAATTAGCAGAACTCAAAGTAGCTGCTGAGGCAGTGCGCGCCAAGCAAGCAGATGTAAAAGATCTATAAACCAGTAAAGATCAAGAGAGGCAGATAGATAGATGAGCAAGATAAAGGTGCAAGGTAGCGTCGTTGAGCTTGATGGCGATGAGATGACTCGAATCATCTGGGACTTTATTAAGAAGCAATTGATCTTGCCTTATCTTGATATTAATTTGGAGTATTACGATCTAGGTATCCAGCACCGCGATGCCACAGATGATCAGGTAACTATCGATAGCGCTAAAGCCATTCAGAAGCATGGAGTTGGCGTTAAGTGCGCAACTATCACCCCTGATGAGGCGAGAGTAAAAGAGTTCTCGCTAAAGAAAATGTGGAAATCCCCTAATGGAACAATTAGAAATATCCTAGGTGGAGTTATTTTCCGTGAGCCGATTATTATTAAGAATGTTCCAAGGCTTGTTCCTCATTGGAGCAAACCAATTGTTATTGGCCGTCATGCCTATGGAGATCAATACCGCGCAACAGATTTTAGAGTTCCAGGCCCAGGAAAGCTCACTGTAACTTTCACGCCAGAGGATGGCTCAGCTCCAATGGAGTTTAATGTCTTTGATTTTCCATCATCTGGTGTTGCTATGGCGATGTATAACCTTGATGATTCAATTCGTGATTTTGCTAGAGCATCATTTAATTATGGAATTGCTCGAAAATATCCGGTCTATCTCTCAACCAAGAACACTATTTTAAAAGCCTATGATGGACGATTCAAAGATATCTTTGCTGAAGTTTTTGAAAAAGAGTTTAAGGCAGAGTTCGAGAAATTGAATCTGGAATATGACCATCGTTTAATTGATGACATGGTGGCAACCTCCCTTCGCTGGGAAGGTGGTTATATCTGGGCTTGTAAGAACTATGACGGTGATGTTCAGTCAGATACCGTCGCACAGGGCTATGGCTCACTTGGCCTTATGACATCAGTTCTTATGTCGCCAGATGGCAGAACTGTTGAGGCAGAGGCTGCACACGGAACAGTTACTCGCCATTACCGCGATCATCAAGTCGGAAAGCCAACTTCAACTAATCCAATTGCATCAATCTTTGCTTGGACTCAAGGGCTACAACACCGCGCAAAGCTTGATAACACTCCAGAGCTAGCAAAGTTTGCTAGCTCACTTGAGAGAGTCTGTATTGAAACTGTTGAGAGTGGAAAGATGACTAAAGATCTTGCGCTTCTAATTAGTAGCGATGCTCCTTGGTTAAATACTCAAGAGTTCCTCGCAGCAATTGATGAGAATCTGCAGAAGGAAATGAAGTAGGAAAAATTAGGAAATAAAAAAGCCCCCGGTTATAGGGGCTTTTTTAATGCGTTTTAACTACTTAATACGCTTGCCATCTGCAGTGCTAAATAGATGAACAACCTCAGCCTTAGCTGTGACGGTTACTGTCTGTCCTGGCTTTGGAGGGTTTTTTGGATCCCAGCGCAGAATTACTTGAGCTAATTCATCACTTGCATTAGCAAACTTCACACTTGAATCAGCTGGCTTGCCATAAACGAAGGCATCTGCGCCTAACTCTTCAACTACTTCAACTAGAACTTCAAAGCCCTTACTTGATGGGCTAAAACCCTCTGGACGAATTCCAACAATAACGGAGGCTCCAGCAGAGGATGGAACATCAATATCTAGTCCACCAAGCTTTGCCTTGCCGCCTGATACAGGAACACTTAGTAGGTTCATAGCAGGTGAGCCAATAAAGCCTGCAACGAATGCATTTGCTGGGTTGTCATAGAGATTTCTTGGTGTATCTACTTGCTGCAAGAGTCCATCTTTAAGAACTGCTACACGATCACCCATTGTCATAGCCTCTACCTGATCATGTGTGACATAGACAGTAGTAATTCCAAGGCGACGCTGTAGCGCTGCAATCTGGGTACGAGTTGCGACGCGAAGTTTTGCATCTAAGTTTGAGAGAGGCTCATCCATTAAGAAGACTTGTGGTTCGCGAACAATTGCGCGTCCCATAGCAACTCTCTGACGCTGTCCACCTGATAGAGCCTTTGGTTTGCGCTCTAGGTATGGCTCAAGATCTAATAGTTTGGCTGCATCTAATACGCGGCGTTCACGTTCTTCTTTAGCAACGCCAGCAATTTTCAGAGCAAAGCCCATATTTTCAGCAACTGTCATATGGGGATAGAGCGCATATGACTGGAAGACCATTGCGATATCGCGGTCTTTAGGAGCTACATTGGTTACTTCGCGATCTCCGATATAAATTGCGCCGTTATCAATTTCTTCTAATCCGGCAAGCATTCGAAGTGATGTTGACTTTCCACAACCTGAAGGTCCAACTAAAACCAAAAACTCACCATCGTTGACGGTGAGATTTAATTTATCTACTGCAGGAGCGCTTGTTCCAGGATAGATGCGTGATGCATCTTTAAATACAACTGATGCCATTATTTTTTCTCTCTTCCTTCTCCGGGCAGGTACGTGCCCGACGATCCGTTGGATGAAGCAAGTCCACTTACGTGGCTGGGGGAAGAGTAGCGCCGAGTTGAGCGTGGGGAAAGGGGTAGCCAGGCTTGATTTAGCCTCGAAGGCCCTCCTTCTTATACCCTAGAGCCCTAATGGACCCTGGTGGTGCTAACCCTTTTACCCTTCAAGACCTTGCTCTAGATATCTCGGTCGTAGCCTTCTTTATCGCCCTTGGGGCGCTCTTTGTCGCTGCTGAAATTGCCCTGATCTCACTTAGGGAGGGTCAGTTAAAGGCCCTTGCTGAAAAGAGTAAGCGCGGGGCAAAGGTTGCCGATCTTGCCTCACATCCCAATCGCTTTCTAGCAGCAGTTCAAGTTGGAGTGACCTTTAGTGGATTTCTCTCAGCTGCCTTTGGCGCAGATCGCCTAGGAGATTACTTAATTCCGGCACTTGAAGGCGCCGGATTGAGCACTTCAATTAGTGAGACTATTTCTTTAGTTGGCTTAACACTTGTAATTGCCTACTTCTCTCTAGTCTTTGGTGAGTTAGTACCAAAGCGAGTAGCGCTTCACTCCAGTGAAAAGATTGCACTCTTTGTTGTTACACCGGTATCTGTTACTGCCCGTTTATTTCGCCCTCTAATCTGGCTACTTTCACATTCATCTGATTTAGTCTTAAAGTTATTTGGAATTGATCCTAAAGCATCTCGCGAAGATATCTCTGAGGAAGAGCTAGTGGATCTAGTCACTGGCCATAAAGCGCTAACTGAAGAAGAGCGCGATATTGTTGAAGAGGTCTTTAATGCAAGTGAGCGTTTAGTTCATGAGGTTATGGTGCCAAGGACTGAAGTTGATTTCCTTGATGCTAATTTACTAGTCAGTGATGCAATTCTTATGGCAGTTGAGAAGGCACACTCTCGATATCCAGTGGTGCGGGGAAGTAGCGATGAAGTCATTGGCTTTATCCATGTTAGAGATCTTCTCGATCCTGAGCATTCAGGAAAAGGCACAGCCATTATGAATTTGGTGCGTAGCATTATGTTCTTACCTGGAACTAAAGGTGTTCTGCCTGCGCTATCTGAGATGCGTGCTGCTCGTCAGCAAATTGCCATAGTTCTAGATGAATATGGTGGAACTGATGGAATTGTTACTTTAGAGGACTTAGTTGAGACCTTAATCGGTGATATTCATGATGAATATGATGACCATGAGGTTGAAGTTTCAAACCAGAGTCGCACCGGAGACTATGAAATTGATGCTCTGATTTCACTTGAGGATCTAGCTGAGCAGACCGGGATTGAAATCCCAGAGGGTCCCTATGAAACTCTCAGCGGCTATGTGATGCATGAGCTGGGAAGAATCCCGCAACTTCATGATGTTATCCATCTAGCCGGGATGAGGCTGACAGTCTTGAGTTTAGAGGGCAAGCGCGTTGGAACTGTCTTGCTCTCAAAATTACATACTCAAGATAAAAATTGAGAAGATAGGGCCATGAAGCGCGTCCTATCTGGGATTCAACCCACAGCAGATTCTTTCCATCTTGGTAATTACTTAGGTGCGGTAAAGCAATGGGTTGACCTGCAGAGCGATCATGATGCCTTTTATTGTGTTGTAGATCTTCATGCGCTAACAGTTGAAACAGATCCAGAAGTATTAAGGAAGCGAACACTACTTGCAGCAGCGCAATTGATTGCCCTTGGCCTTGACCCTGATAAGTGCACCTTATTTATTCAATCTCATGTGCCAGAACATAATCAGCTCGGCTGGGTCCTTGAGTGTCTGGCTGGATTTGGTGAAGCAAATCGTATGACGCAATTTAAAGATAAGTCGCAGAAGAGTGGGGCTGATAGAACTGTTGTTGGTCTATTCACCTATCCAATTCTTCAAGCAGCTGACATCATGCTTTATCAAGCAAATAGAGTTCCAGTTGGCGAAGATCAGAGACAACATATTGAACTAACCCGCGACCTAGGCCAGAGATTTAACTCTAAGTATGGGCAGACTTTCACAATTCCAGAGGCTCACATCATTAAGTCGGCAGCAAAGATTAATGATCTCCAAGATCCAAATGCCAAGATGAGTAAATCATCAGCATCAAGCTCTGGAGTAATCGATATCTTGGATTCAGCAGAAGTTAATACCAAGAAGTTAAAGAGCGCAGTTACCGATGCTGGTAAAGAGGTAAAGTTTGATGAGAAGGAAAAGCCTGGGATATCAAACCTTTTAACTATCCATTCAGCCCTTAGTAATAGAGCTATATCTGATATTGAAAATGAATTTGCTGGCAAAGGTTATGGCGACTTTAAGTCCGCTGTAGCTGAGGTGGTTACCTCATACTTTGCCCCAGTTAAAAAGCGCACCGAGGAGCTTTTATCCGACGAAGCTCACCTATTAAAGATCTTGGAACAGGGAAGGCAGAAGGCTAGAGCTGTTGCTGCAGAGACTTTAGCAAAGACATATTCAGCTCTGGGATTGGTGCCAAGCTCTTTTAAGGATAAGTAAGTCATGAAATCTAAGGCGCTTTTTATAGCGCTTGCTATTTCGCTATTTTCACCATCAACGCCAGTAATTGCAGCAGAGCCAAAAGTTGCTATCGCCTATGATATTGGATTTCTTGGAGATAATTCCTTCAATGACGCAGTTCACCTAGCTCTTAGAGCTGCGAAGAAAAAATATGGATTAGTTGAGCCATTTGTTCGTGAGGTGCCAACCAATGGAACTGCAGTAGATCGCCTCACACGGCTGCGCTTTCTAGCAAAGAGTGGCTACACCTTGATAATTGCAGTTGGTCCTGGATATAGGCAGACAGTTGCAAGGGTTTCAAAGGAATACACCGAGACTCAGTTTGCAATCATTAATGATAAATCTATTGCACAGTTAAATGTTTCAAATATCTTTTTTAGAGAGGATCATGGCGCTTATCTTGCAGGGGTAGCAGCAGCTAATCTTTCAAAGCGTAAATCAATTGCATTTATTGGAAGTGAAGCTGAACTGCTTGAAAGCTTTACAAAGGGAGCAAGGGCCAATTTTCCAAAGGTAAAGATAAGGAATGTCTCCTATCCAGATTCTGCTGAGTCGCTCCGCGCTCAATTAAGCGGTGTTGATATTGCTTATTCAACATGGGATGGAGACCCTTCAGTAATCGCTGTAATCAATGAGAGCTTTGCTGGGAAAATTAGATTGATTTTAGAGACTCCAGATCAATACTTTGCTCAAATCTCAGAGACAAAGTCACTTGTTGTGGCAACAGTTTCAAAGCGGATGACTAAAGCGATATCCCAGCTAGTCTCAGCAGCTCTTGAGTCTCGGGCCATTATTGATGTGCTTGATGATGCTGAGGGAATCTATGGCCGGGAATATAACGCTACCAATGGCGGGGTTGGCATTACCTTTAACATTGCAGTTACTAGTGCTTTAAAGAGTCAAATAAAGCAAGCCCGTCTTGAGCTAAAACAGGGATAACTACCAGCCGGGATGGACGCTCTTGCCGCCATCAAAATCAATAATGCTTCCCGATGCAAAATTAAAAGTATCACCAGTTATTACAAGTGCTAAATTGGCAACTTCTTCAGCGCTTCCAATTCGCCCTGCGGGCACTGTATTGGTCCAAGAGGAAAAACCCTCTGGCCACCTACTTTCTAATTTACTATCTCCAATAAGACCTAATCTAATTCCATTAATTCGCATTGGCGCTAGAGATAGAGCAAGTGATCGAGTAATTGACTCTAAAGCCGACTTTGATGCGCCATAGATCTCATGACCCGATTTAGCGTTTAAAGCCTCAATAGATGAAATATTGATAGCTAATGTAGCTCCCTTGGATTTAGCAGCAAGAATTATCTCAATAGGAGATAGTAGATTTATCTGAAATATCTCTTGTGCTTTACTTGATGAATAATGCTTAAGGTCAAGAAGTGATTGATCAGCAGCGTTATTAATTACGCAATCTATTGAGCCAATCTGTTCAACTAATTCAGTGCCACTTGAAGCTATAGAGAGATCTTTCTTTATTACCTCAATACCGTCAATGCCTTTAGAGCTATTTACCTGACCAACTACCCTCCAGCCTGCAGAGATAAAGGTTTTGCAAAGCGCACTTCCAATTAGCCCGCCAGCTCCAGTGATGAGAATCGATCTCTGCTTACTCATGAAATAGCTCCGGTAGGTTGGCAATGTTTGGGAATTGAGAGATTAACTCATCTTTGCCTATTAATTCCATAGTTGAAAAGGCTGGAGCTAGAAAGCAGCTCAGAAGCGAGTAAGACCCTAAAGACTCTGCTGCCATCCAGGTATTAGCTGGTACTTGGTAGGAAAGAGTTTTCCCCTCTTGATCTAGTTGATTACTGACTAGTTGACCATTTTCAATAGTGTGAAGAAGAAGGGGATCGCCAGATAAATGAAGCCAGAGCTCGGCCTGGGGCAGGCGATGCCAGGCTGAGAAATCGGGGGATACCACCATAAAATAAATTGCATTGCTTAATTCATCTCGATAAATCGCTGAATATAAACCACCTTCACCTTCAAGGGGCTGCAGATCAAGTTTTGCTATCAATTCATCCTTGTTCATTAAATTCCTTGCGCAGGGTTTGAACTACAACATCTACTTCCTTAGATAATTGGGAGAAATCAATCAAGGTTGATGATCCATTTGCTATTACTTGTATCCCATCGACCCAGACATCACTTACATCACCGCGACCTGCAGCAAAAACCAGCTGAGCAAATACGTCATGGAGCGGGATTAGATGGGCCTTATTTAGATCTATTGAGATTAGATCTGCGCTCTTACCTACTTCGATACTTCCAATTGAACTCTCAAGTCCTAAAGCTTTTGCTGCCCCAATTGTTGCCATACGAAAAATCTCACCTGCCTTTAAGTTTTCTGGGCCATTACTCTGGGCATATAAGTTGGCAGCTACTCGCATCACTGCCCACATATCCAGGTCATTACTTGATGAGCAACCATCAGTGCCAAGTGCTACAGATAAATTCCTGCTCTGATATTTCTTGATATCAGCAATGCCACTTCCTAGCTTGAGATTACTTCCAGGGCAATGAGCAACTGCGGCGCCTGCCTCAACTAATAATTCAATATCTTCATCTGATAGGTGAACACCATGTCCTAATAAAGTATGAGATTCTAAGATTCCACTTTCTTGCAATAGAGCAGTTGGAGATTTACCAAAACGTTTGGCAACATCATCATTTTCTCCAAGGTTTTCAGAGATATGAATACTTATCGAAGCTCCCATCTGCTTTGCTAGCTTCCCAATTTCAAGTAGGTGATCAGGCGATACGGTGTAGGTTGAATGGGGCATTAGATAAGGCGGAACATCTGGTCCACCAACCTCTTGCAGTACTTGCTCCCACTTCTTTGCTATCTCCAATCTCTCTTCCCAATTAAGACCATCAAGGCCAGTGAAATCAAAGAAAAGTGGGCCAGTTATATGGCGAATTCCAGTGCTTGCGGCTCCCTTGTGAGCTGCATCTGGATAGAGATACATATCAAGGGCGGTAGTTGTTCCCGCAAGTAGAGATTCCAGTGCGCCAAGTTGGCTTCCAAGGGCAACATTTTTTGGATTCATAATCAATCCCTCTGCTGCCCAGACTCTTTCTAGAAATCCTTGAAGGTTTACTCCCTCTGCCCAGCCGCGTAGTAGTGACATTGCCAGATGGGTATGAGTATTTATTAATCCTGGCGCAATTAATTTATCTTTAGCATCATAGGTCTTGCTACCTTTTAAAGTTCCTGCGCTCGCAATTGCAACAATTTTCTTATCTTTAATTGCGATAGCACAATCTTTCAGAACTCGATTTTTGCTATCAGATGTGACAATGTAGGTTGCATTATCAATTACTAAATCAAAATCACTCACTTTGAAGCCAAAACCTTTAGCGCGTCTTCAATAACCGTTAAAGCTTTCGACTTACCCATTTCAAGGGCCTTATTTATCTCATCCATTGTTATCTCAGCCTCGCTTAATCCTGCAGCAGGATTAACAACTAGCGCAATGCTGGCATACGCAATACCAAGCTCTCTTGCCAAACTTACTTCAGGACATCCCGTCATACCAACTACTGTCGCGCCAGCAAGTGCTGCTAGTCGAATCTCTGAAGGGGTTTCAAATCTAGGTCCATTAAAGCCGGCATAGACTCCATTTTCATGAAGCAAAATTCCTGACTCCTTAGCGCTTTGGCGAAGAGCGCTCTGTATTTTTGCATCATATGCGCGCGTGAGATCAACATGTTGAACTCCAGGTTTTGATCCATCAGAGAAGGTGTGCTGTCTACCAGAGGTGAAGTCGATAAAGTCATCAATTAGGCAGAGGTCTCCAGGAGATAGCTTGGGATTGATTCCTCCAACTACATTGATTGCAATGATTTCGGTAACGCCTAACTCACTTATAGCCTTGATATTGGCTCGATAATTGATCAGATGAGGCGGAATGCAGTGGCCACTTCCATG
>OBON01000020.1_pt1 | contig 15571 bp, 16 predicted proteins | sample 1535311 | NCBI WGS metagenome assembly OBON01 (sample SAMEA3282984, study PRJEB22092) | marine metagenome | biome: marine pelagic biome; feature: mixed surface layer; material: sea water | collected 2014-06-20T10:15:00+00 | depth 2 m
AATGCCAGAATTGCCTAAATTAGCCTTTCTGGGTTTAACTGGTTTTTCTGTGTGCGGTGCCTTTCCTTACATTTCGGGTCTAACAACAACAGTAACTAATATGAGTATTATTTATGCGTTAGCTCCAATTATTATAGTTCTTTTGTCTGCTATTTTTTTTAGTGAAAAATTAAAAATAGTCCAACTAGCAGGGATTTTAATAAGTTTTATGGGTGTAGCTTACGTCGTATTCAAAGGAGAACTTACTAATGTTATTAATTTAATTTTTACTTATGGAGATTTGTGGATGGTTGTTTCTGCAACTAGCTGGGCTTTGTTTTCAATATATTTGATTAATTGGAAAAGCCAATTTTCTATTTTTGCTAGATTTGCACTAATGAGCTGCATGGGAGCTATCATTCTTTTTCCATTTTTTTTAATTGAAGAGGTCTATTTTTTACAAACAACCCTTAATCAAAATTTTATAATATTTGTTATGCTCGCTTCTATTTTTCCAGGAGTTTTAGCTTTTACTATGTACACAAAATTGCAACAGCTCATAGGCGCATCTCTTGCTGGATTGACGGTATATCTAATGCCAATTTACGGATCTATTTATGGAATGATTTTGTTTAATGAAACCTTGAAATCATTTCATTTTTATGGAGCTGCCCTTGTTTTATTTGGCATTTTTTTGGCTAATAAAAAATACCGTCCATGAAAAAAATTTTTTATTATTTTTTCTCTTCTATATTCGTATCTTATGTAATTCTGGTTTTGAGTATGTTCATTTTTCAAAGAAGTTTGATGTATAGACCAGATATTAATAACCACGATTTAACCCCAATTACATTTCAATTTGAAAAAATAAAAATACCATCTGGTAATCGCATTGAGCTCAATTCTTGGTTTTCTTTTAAAGACTCTAAAAAGAAAACTTTAGTTTTTTTTCATGGTAACGCAGGAAATCTCAGAAACCGCATTTATAAACTTAATGAGATTGATAAAATGAATGTAAATTTTTTACTAATTTCATGGAGGGGTTTCAGCAATAATCTCGGAAAACCAACTGAAGAAGGCTTATACGAAGATGCTGCAAATGCAATTAGATGGTTAGAAAAAAAAAATATAAAAAAATCAGATATTATTTTGTATGGCGAATCTTTGGGTACAGGTGTTGCACTTGAACTAGCTAAAACAGATATTTATGCAGGTGTAATTTTAGAATCTCCCTATACCTCAATGGTTGATATGGCGGAAATATTATATCCCTATTTACCCGTTGGTATTTTATTAAAAGATCGATATGTCTCTATTGAAAAAATTAAAGAAAATAAATCTCCTATTTTAGTTATGCACGGAAAAATGGATACGCTTGTGCCTTTTTTTATGGGTAAGAAAATATATGAGGAGGCCAATAATCCGAAATATTCTTATTTTCCAAACGGCAGTGGACATATGATGCGCTACGATCCTTATTTGGTAGATGCTTTACAAAAATTTATTAACTCTCTTTAGAGATCTTTTATTAGGGCTTGGCTATATTCTTCCGCAACAAACTGATTAAGATCATGTTCTTTTTCACCAATACCAATTGCAACAATTGGTATTTTAAAACGATCTGCAATAGCTACTAATATGCCGCCTTTGGCGGTACCATCTAATTTAGTCATAATAATCCCGGTGATAGAAGTAATTTTTTGAAATTCTTCTATCTGTGTAACAGCGTTTTGTCCCGTTGTTGCATCTAAAACAATCCATGTTTCTTGGGGAGCATTAGGATCAATTTTTTTTATTACTCTTATAATTTTTGCAAACTCCTCCATTAAATTTTTTTTATTATGAAGTCTTCCTGCAGTATCAATAACACATATGTCTTTGCCATTATTTTTAGCGTATTCAATTGTTTTAAAGGCAACAGAAGCTGGATCTGATCCAACTTCAGACTGGATCATGTCGGTATTGTTTCTATCGCACCATATTTTTAATTGATCAATAGCCGCGGCCCTAAAGGTATCTGCCGCACCAATCACAACCTTTTTATTATTTTCTTTAAATAATTTGCATAACTTTCCAATAGTTGTTGTTTTTCCAGTTCCGTTCACACCACATATAATGATTGTTTGGAGCATAGCTTCCTTGCTAATAATATTTTTTTCTAAAGGTTTTAAAATCTTAGATATTTCTTCAGAAAATATCTTATAAAAATTATCTTTTTTTAGTTCTTCTTCAGAAAATTTTTTACTAGCCAGTAAGGATTTAAACTTTTGTGAAACATGCACACCAAAATCTGCTTGAATCATAAAATCTTCAATTTCATTTAACAAAACGTCATTAGGTTTTGTTTTGGTGAAAATATTAGAAATACCTTCCGATAAATTTCTCGAAGATTTAAACAAACCTTCTTTTAAATTATTAAAAAAACCCATTTATTTAAATATCAATGTTTATTAATTTAATGTCCGATACGGGACCCGTCATGTAAATGTGATTATTAGTTTTCCAATCAATGAGCAATCGACCATTGTCAAAATGAATATTTACTACTCTGTTCGATAATTCTTTTTTATATGCAGCAACCAATGTTGCACAGGCAGCTGTGCCACAAGCTTTTGTTAAGCCGGCGCCTCTTTCCCATACTTTTATTTTTATATTTTCTTTATCGATTATACTTGCAAAAGTCACATTACATCGTTCTGGGAAATAACTATGATGTTCAATGATAGGGCCTATTATTTTTAATTTATTAATCTCAATTTCTTCAAAAAAAATTATATGAGGGTTCCCGACGCTAAGCGAAAAACCATTAAATGTTCCATGTTCTTTCAGATTTATAGTGATATTGGAAGAATCCATATTTGCAACAAGAGGAATTTTATTCCACTCAAACATTGGCTCACCCATATCAATCGTAATATTTTTATCACCATTATGAAAGGACTCTAAAATACCACTTTTAGTGTTAAGGGAAACTGTCTTTGATTTTTGCTCTTCCATCAATAAATAGGCCACACATCTACTACCGTTTCCGCAAGCAGCAGATTCACCACCGTCCGAATTATAAAATAAAATATTGGGGATAGAATTGTTACCAGGCTCTATATAAATTAACTGATCAAACCCAAGATTATTTCTGTCAGCTAGTTTTTTAATTTGGGTCGAAGTTAGAACCACTGGGTTTTGTCTTTGATCGATGATTAAAAAATCATTTCCTAAACCATCCATTTTATAACCTTTAATATTCATAGCTTTTACTATTACCCCAGTTTCCTTGACTTTTAAATTGTTACTATATAGCTTCAGTCCACTTCCACAAATTACTACAATTTTGTGGTGTCCTCTTAGGAGGAGATCAACACTAGTCAGCGAGAATTCGCCCACTAGTGCAATTGTTGTTGGAAGAAGGAAAAAATATGTTTGAAAGTTTAACAGATAAAATTGAAAGTGCTTTTTCTTTTTTTAATCGGATTACCCGATTAGATGAAAAACAAGCCGATGAAGGATTAAGAAAAATTAGACAAGCTTTACTAGAGTCGGATGTATCACTTTCTGTCGCAAAAGACTTTATTAATAATGTTAAACCAAAAATTATTGGTCAGGAAGTTTTAAAATCAGTCACCCCAGGGCAGATGATAGTCAAAATAGTTTTTGACGAATTAGTGAATATATTAGGAAGTGAACAAAAAGAAATTAATTTAAATGCAGTACCACCTGTAAAAATTTTAATTGTAGGTTTGCAAGGATCAGGAAAAACTACAACCACTGCAAAACTAGCAAAATATTTAGAGAAACATTATTCAAAAAAAAGCATGTTAGTCAGTTTGGACGTTTATAGGCCTGCCGCTCAAAAACAATTGGAAATTCTGGGAGAAAAAAATGCAATTAAGACACTGCCTATTATGGAAGGCCAATTTCCTCTAGAAATTTCAAAAAGAGCAATAAATGCAGCATCCTTATCTGGAGAAGACATTATTATTTTTGATACTGCCGGACGAACTCAAATTGATCAGCAAATGATGATGGAATTAAAACAATTAGAAAATGATATTAAGCCTACAGAAATTATATTGGTTGCCGATTCTTTAACAGGACAGGATGCGGTCAATATTGCAACTGAATTTAAAAAAACAGTTTCCTTAAGTTCAATCATACTTACCCGTATAGATGGAGATGGCAAGGGTGGTGCTGCATTAAGTATGAAAGCAGTGACAGGTTGCCCAATAAAGTTTTTGGGGATGGGCGAAGGTATCAATGAGCTAGAAGTATTTCACCCAGATCGAATTGCAAATAGAATACTTGGAATGGGAGATGTGGTCTCTCTCGTGGAAAAAGTCTCTGAAGGTCTGGAGCAAGAAAAAATTGATGAATTAGAAGAAAATTTTAAAAAAGGAAGCTTTACTTTTAATGATTATTTAAAGCAAATTAGACAAATGAAAAAAGTAGGGGGCATGAGCGGAGTGCTAAGTATGCTTCCAGGTGTATCTAAAATAAAAAAACAGATTGATGAATCTAATTTAGACGAAAGCATACTTGCAAAACAGGAGGCGATTATTTTGTCTATGACTGGAAAAGAAAGAGACAATCCGAAAGTGATTGATGGGTCGAGAAAAAAAAGAATTGCGAATGGATCGGGAACGGACATCTCAATGGTAAACAAGCTTCTAAAGCAACATAAAATGATGACAACGATGATGAAAAGAATGTCAAATGGCGGTAGAGGCGCTCTAGATGGAATGGATCAGATTCCTCCAGAGTTTTTAAACAACTTAAAATGAAAGGAAGCAAATGTTAAAAATAAGAATGTCTAGAGGGGGAGCTAAAAAAAGACCCTTCTATAAAATAGTAGTAGCAGATTCTCGAAGGCCAAGAGATGGAAAATTTATTGAGAAAGTTGGATTTTTTAATCCCCTATTACCTAAAGATAAGACTGAAAGATTAAGTCTTGATATTGAAAGAATTAAGTATTGGCTAGGTCAGGGAGCTCAACCTTCAGAAAGAATTGCAAGATTTTTAGGAGAAGCAAAACTTATTCCTATGCCAAAACAAAGAAACAACCCAATTAAGGCGTTACCAAAAAAGAAAGCCCAGGAAAAACTAAAAAAAGCTGAAGATGCTAAAAAAGCAGCGGAAGCAGCAGCAGCTCAACCTGCGCCAGCAGAGGTAGCACCAGCAGAAACTGCACCAGTAGCCGAATCTGCTCCAGTGGAGGAAATTAAAGAGGAGAACCAATAAATCTTAATGTGGTCAGCAAAAATATTTACACTGTACCCAGAGTTCTTTCCTGGTTTGCTTGATATGGGAATGTATAAGAGAGCCAGAGAAAAAAATATTTGGAAACTTGATGTTGTAAATATTAGGGATTACGCTTTGGATAAGCACGGATCAGTTGATGATAAGCCTTTTGGTGGCGGAAGAGGAATGTTAATGCGTGCAGATGTTATTAATAATTGTTTAATAAATAATCAAAATAATAATCCTACTATTTATCTTTCTCCTAAAGGTAAAACTCTAAACCAAGATATGGTAAAAAATTTTTCTTTGCAAAATGGGTTAAATATTTTGTGTGGTCATTTCGAAGGAGTTGATCAAAGAGTAATAGAAAAAAACAATATTGAAGAAATAAGCATAGGTGATTATGTTTTGTCAGGAGGTGAGACAGCGGCAACAGTTTTGTTAGATAGTGTTCTAAGACTTTTACCGGGCGTTTTAGGAGCAGAAGGATCTCTTCAAGAAGAAAGTTTTAACGATAATCTATTAGAATATCCTCAGTATACTCAGCCAAGAGAATGGGAGGGAAAAAAAGTTCCAGACGTTCTATTATCGGGAAACCATGCGGAAATAAAGCACTGGCGTTTAGAACAGTCCAGGAGTATAACACAGCGCCTAAGACCAGATATGTGGCAAAGGTATAATAAAAACAAAAATTAGAATGAATTTAGTCATGAAAAATATTGAAGATATTAATAAAGAGCAGATTAAAAAATTAACTGAAAATAAAAAAATCGTTAACTTTAATCCAGGTGATACGGTTAAAGTAAATGTAAGAATTATTGAAGGTAAAAAACAAAGAATTCAGGCATACGAAGGTGTTTGTATTGCAAAAAAAAACCGAGGAATTAATTCTGCATTTACAGTACGAAAAATTTCATTTGGCGAAGGCGTTGAGAGAGTATTTCAACTATACAGTCCAAACGTAGATTCTGTTGAACTGATCAGATCAGGAAAAGTTAGAAGAGCAAAACTTTATTATTTAAGAGACAGAAAAGGTAAATCAGCTAGAATTAACGAAAAGATTAAAAAGAAAATTGGTCTTGATGTTGCAGCTAAAAAAGCTATGACTAAGAAAAAAGGGGCCCCAGAATCAGCGGCTGTTAGTGAAGACACGAGCAATTAATAAGTAAGTTGTAATGTCGAAAACTCTTTACGATAAAATATTTGATAATCATTTAATTGATAAGCAAGAAGATGGTACTTGCCTTCTTTTTATTGATAGACATCTTGTTCATGAAGTAACAAGTCCCCAAGCATTTGAAGGACTTCGCATGAGTGGAAGAAAAGTTAAATTTCCAGAGTTTACTCTTGCTGTTGCAGATCATAACGTTCCTACTACAGACAGAAGCAAACCAATTGAAAATAAAGATTCTGCATTACAATATGAAACGTTAGAGAAAAACTGTAAAGATTTTAATATTAATTTTTTTGGTTTGCACGATATTAGGCAGGGAATTGTTCATGTGATTGGACCAGAGCAAGGCCTAACTCAACCAGGCATGACGATTGTGTGTGGTGATAGCCATACAGCAACCCATGGTGCTTTTGGTGCTTTAGCTTTTGGAATTGGAACATCAGAAGTTGAACATGTTTTAGCTACTCAAACTTTAATACAAAGAAAAGCTAAAAATATGAAAATTGAAGTTCAAGGAAAACTTCCATTGGGAGTTACAGCAAAAGATATCATTCTTACTATTATTGGAAAAATAGGTACAGCCGGAGGTACTGGCTATGTAATAGAGTATAGCGGAGAAGTAATCAAAAATTTGTCCATGGAAGAAAGAATGACCATATGCAATATGAGCATTGAAGCAGGAGCGAGAGCAGGACTTATCCAACCAGATGAAAAAACAATAGAATTCATTAAAGATAAGCCATTAGCACCTAAAGGAGAAAATTGGGAAAAGGCTAAAAATTTTTGGTTAAGTTTGCATTCAGATACAGATGCAAAATATGACGAAACAATAATTTTAAAAGCAGAAGATATAATCCCCTCTGTTACTTGGGGCACAAGTCCAGAGGACGTCTTGCCCATTACTGGAAGTGTTCCGCATCCGGACACCTTTTCTGATCCTGATAAAAAAAATGCAGTGATTAGATCGCTCGAATATATGGGATTAGAAGCAAATAAAAAATTAGATTCTATTGTAATAGATAAAGTTTTTATAGGGTCTTGTACTAACGGAAGAATACAAGATTTAAGAGCAGCAGCAGCTATTTTAAAGGGAAGAAAAATTGCTGCAAATGTTACTGGTTTTGTAGTCCCAGGATCTGGGTTAATAAAAAAGCAAGCGGAAGAAGAGGGTCTAGATAAAATTTTTATAGCTTCAGGATTAGAATGGAGAGAACCGGGTTGTTCAATGTGTCTAGGAATGAATCCAGATCAGCTGAAGCCAGGAGAGAGATGTGCGTCTACATCAAATAGAAACTTTGAAGGAAGACAAGGAAGAGGTGGAAGAACGCACCTATTGAGTCCAGCCATGGCTGCGGCTGCGGGAATTGAGGGAAAATTAACTGATGTTAGAAAATTTTTATAATGGAAAAATTTAATACACTCAAAAGTATTCCTGCTTATCTGCCAATCGTAAATGTAGATACAGACATGATAATACCAAAGCAGTTTCTAAAAACGATTAAAAGAACTGGTTTAGGCAAAAGTTTATTTTTTGAAATGAGATATGATGATGCTGGAAATCCGGTACAAAGTTTTATTCTCAACCAAGAGCCATTTAATAAGTCAAAAATTTTAATAGCAGAAAAAAATTTTGGATGTGGTTCTTCAAGAGAGCACGCTCCGTGGGCTTTATTAGATTTTGGTTTTAAAGTTGTAATTGCCCCTAGTTTCGCTGATATATTTTTTAATAATTGTTCAAAAAATGGAATCTTAGCAATCGTCTTACCTGAAGAGAAAATAAAAGAACTTGCTGAATTTTCTAAAAATAAAAAAGAAATAGAAGTAAATTTAGAGGAACAAAAAATTACTAAAGGCGATAATCAGCCAATAGAATTTAACGTTGATGCTTTTCAAAAAGACTGTTTAATACATGGCCTAGATGATATTGGTATTACATTAAAAAAATCTGAAAATATTACGAAGTTTATTTCTAATCAAAAAACAAGAACTCCCTGGCTTTTTTAATGACAAAAAAAAATATTTTGTTGTTAGCGGGAGATGGTATTGGCCCAGAAATAATGTTTGAGGCCAAAAAAATCATTGATTGGTTTAATAAAAATAAAAAATTAGACATAGATTATTCGGAAGAATTAGTCGGTGGAGCCTCATATGATGAAAACGAAACTCCATTAACAGATCAGGTCTTATACAAAGCTATGGATAGCGATGCAGTCCTTCTAGGAGCTGTTGGCGGACCTAAGTGGGATACGGTGGATTTTGCAAAAAAGCCAGAACGAGCATTGTTACGATTAAGAAAAGAAATGAGACTATTTGCAAACTTAAGACCAGCTATATGTTTCGAAGAATTGGTAAGTGCATCATCTTTAAAACCAGAGGTTATATCTGGATTAGATATTCTGATTGTTAGAGAATTAACAGGTGGAATTTATTTTGGAGAACCACGTGGGATTGAACCAATAGAAAATGGAGAAAGAAGGGGTGTGAATACACATGTGTATACATCTAAAGAGATTAGAAGAGTTGCTAAAGTAGCTTTTGATTTAGCTTTGAAGAGAAATAAAAAAGTAACATCAGCAGACAAGTCGAATGTAATGGAAGCTGGATTATTATGGAAAGAAGAGGTGCAATCTCTCTATGATGAGCATGCAATGTACAAAAGTATTTCATTAAATCACATGCTAGCTGACAACTGTGCAATGCAACTTGTTCGAAACCCAAAACAATTTGACGTAATAGTTACAGATAATTTATTTGGAGATATGTTATCGGATGAAGCTGCTATGTTAACAGGCTCTCTTGGAATGTTACCCTCAGCTTCCTTAAGTGAAAAAGATAAGCACGGCAGAACAAGATCAATGTATGAACCATGTCATGGGTCAGCACCAGATATAGCTGGAAAAGGAATTGCAAATCCAATTGCTATGATTTTAAGTTTTGCTATGGCTCTAAAATATTCCTTAAACTTTGACCAAGAAGCAGAGCTATTAGAATTAGCGATTAAACTAGTTTTAAAAGATGGATTAAGAACAGCAGATATTATGGAAAAAGGCAAACAGAAGGTGTCCACAACTCAAATGGGAGATGCGATAATAGCGAAACTAGATACAAAGAAATGAAATATAATATAGCAATTGCCGGAGCGACAGGAAACGTTGGACGAAAAATAATAGAAGTTTTGGAAAGAAGAAACTTTCCTTTAGACAATCTTTATTTATTAGCTTCAAAAAAAAGTGCGGGAAAAGAAATTGTATTTAAAGAAAAAAAACTAATCATAGAGGAATTGGAAAGTTTTGATTTTTCAAAAGCAACCATCACGTTTTTTTGTTGTGGATCTGCAGTCACCAAAACGCTTGCTGAAAAAGCAGCAAAATACAGTATTATAATTGACAATTCTAGTTTGTACCGAATGGATCCAGATATTCCACTAGTAGTTCCCGAAGTAAATTGGCAAGATCTTAAAGATTACAAAAAGAAAAATATCATAGCAAACCCTAATTGCTCTACTATGCAACTAGTTGTAGCTCTAAAACCATTACATGATTTATTTAATATAAAAAGAATTGTTGCTTCCACTTACCAATCAGTTTCCGGAGCTGGTAAAGAGCCCATGGATGAATTGATTGAGCAAACAAAACAATTTTTAAATAAAGAAACAATTCACCCGAAAAAATTTACTAAGCAAATTGCTTTCAATGTTATCCCTCATATCGATGTTTTTGCTGACGATGGATATACAAAAGAAGAACTAAAAATGGTAAATGAAACAAAAAAAATACTAGATAACAAAATAAAATTAACTGCTACTTGTGTTAGAGTTCCGGTGCTTGTGTCTCATAGTGAGTCCGTTAATATTCAATTTGAAAAATCATTTTCACTAGATCAGATTTATAAAGCACTGTCAGCTGCGAGCGGTTGCAAGGTAATAGATGAGAGAAAAGACGGTGGATACATAACTCCTTTTGAAGCTCAAGATAAATTTGAAACCTATATTTCGAGAATAAGAATAGATAATACAGAAAAAAATTGCTTGAATCTTTGGATTGTTTCCGACAATTTGTTAAAAGGTGCAGCATTAAATGCGGTGCAAATTGCTGAGACATTAATAAATAAAAATCTAATTTAATTTAACATAATGAGTGATTTGGAAAAAAACAGACCCCTATCCCCGCATTTGCAAGTGTACAAGTGGCAACTGTCCTCACTTTTATCTATTACTCACAGATTAACCTCTATTATAAATATAGCTGCGATTTCTTTGATTTGTTTTTGGATTATATCTTTGTACTTAGGAGAAAATTATTACAAATATTTTCAAATATTTTCATCAAGTATGGTAGGAAAATTTATATTGATCGGCTTCACTTGGTCTTTTTGTTATCACTTGTTGAATGGATTGAGGCATTTGTCATGGGATTTTGGATACGGTTATGAAATAAAAATAGCTAATTTTTCTGGAGTACTAGTTGTAGTAGTTTCTTTCTTTTTAACAACAGCATTATGGTTTTTTATATGATGAATATTGCAGTCACAAAATGGATTATGCAAAGGGCTACAGCGATAACACTTGTTCCTTTGCTTATATGGTTTCTGTCAATTTTTATTGATTTAATTCAAAAAGATTATCAAACAACATTAGTCTTTTTTGAAAACGATATTAATTTCTTTCTTTCGATTATTTTTTTAATTGTTGTTTTTTTACATATGAAAATTGGTACAAGTGAAATATTCGAGGATTATATACAAAATACACAGTACAAAATTGTCGCTAATTTAATCATTTCTTTATTTGCGATTATTTTGCCTCTATTAACTATTATGTCTTTAATATTAATTAAATTTAATTAAAAAATGGAAAAGTACAAAATTATTGATCATGAATATGATGCTATCGTAGTAGGAGCGGGTGGTTCGGGCTTGAGAGCTGCTGTTGGTCTATCAGAAGCAGGATTGAAGACAGCATGTATATCAAAAGTATTTCCAACCAGAAGTCACACAGCTGCAGCACAAGGTGGAATATCAGCAGCACTTGGAAACATGGGCGAAGATGATTGGCGTTGGCATATGTATGATACTGTTAAAGGAGCTGATTGGTTAGGCGATCAAGATGCAATTGAATTTTTATGTAAAGAAGCACCGCAAGCAGTAGTAGAATTAGAAAAGTATGGAGTGCCATTTAGCAGAACAGAAGATGGAAAAATTTATCAAAGACCATTTGGTGGAATGACTAAAAATTATGGTAATGGGGTTGTTCAAAGAACTTGTGCAGCAGCAGACAGAACTGGTCATGCAATTCTACATACTCTGTATGGACAGGCTTTAAAAAAAGATACAGAATTTTTTATTGAATATTTTGCTTTAGATTTATTAATGCACAATGGAAAATGTCATGGAATTTTAGCATGGTGCTTGGAAGATGGCAGCATACATAGATTTAGAGCTAACATGACTATTCTCGCAACTGGCGGATATGGAAGAGCATATTTCTCAGCAACCTCAGCCCACACTTGCACAGGAGATGGAGGCGGAATGGTATTAAGAGCAGGATTGCCATTACAAGATATGGAATTTGTGCAATTTCATCCTACAGGAATATACGGAGCTGGTTGTTTAATTACAGAAGGCAGTAGAGGAGAAGGCGGATTTTTAGTTAATTCAGAAGGCGAGCGATTTATGGAAAGATATGCTCCATCAGCTAAAGATTTAGCTTCAAGAGATGTTGTTTCAAGATCTATGACTATCGAGATTAATGAAGGCAGAGGCGTTGGAAAAAATAAAGATCATATTTTTCTGCATTTAAATCACTTAGATCCAAAAATTTTACATGAGAGACTTCCTGGAATTTCAGAATCTGCAAAAGTTTTTGCTGGCGTGGATGTCACTAAGGAACCAATTCCAGTGCTACCTACGGTACATTACAATATGGGCGGCATTCCTACAAATTATCACGGAGAGGTTTTAACAAAGGACCAAGATGGATCTGAAGTGGTAGTTGAGGGTTTAATGTCTGTAGGAGAGGCGGCTTGCGTATCAGTTCATGGTGCAAATAGACTTGGATCTAATTCTTTAATTGACTTAGTAGTTTTTGGAAAAGCAGCAGCAGTAAGAGCAGCTCAAATAGTAAAACCAAATTCAAAACATGAAAAAATACCAGAGGCAGAAACGCAAAAATCTCTAGATCGTTTTGATAAAATGCGAAATGCTAACGGTGGAACACCTACTTCCGTTTTGAGAGATAAAATGCAAAGAACGATGCAAAGCAAATGCGCAGTTTTTAGAACAGACAAAACACTTAAAGAGGGTTTACATGAAATTCAACAGCCATGGGAAGGTATGAGTGACATAAAAGTTAAAGATAAATCTTTGATATTTAATACAGATTTGGTTGAGGCTTTGGAGTTTGATAATTTAATTAGGCAATCCATGGTCACAGTATCGTCTGCTGAAAATAGAAAAGAAAGTAGAGGTGCGCATTCAAGAGAAGATCATAAAGACAGAAATGACCAAGAATGGATGAAACACACCTTGGCTTGGCATACTAATGGTAAAGTAAATATTGAATATAGAGACGTTCACTCTTTTACATTAACCAATGATGTGCAATACTTTCCTCCAAAAGTACGGGTTTATTAATTATTATGGTTCAATTTGCTTTGCCTCAAAATTCAAAAGTTGAAAAAGGAAATTATTTTTTCTCCAAAAGTGATTCAAAGAATATAAAAAAAATAAATATTTACCGTTGGGATCCAGAGAACAATAAAAATCCAAGACTAGATACATACGAGGTAGACATGGAAAATTGTGGCCCAATGGTTTTAGATGTTTTAATTAAAATTAAAAATGAAATTGATTCAACACTGACATTTAGAAGATCTTGCCGTGAAGGAATTTGTGGAAGTTGTGCAATGAATATTGATGGATCAAATACCTTAGCTTGCACAAAATCAGCAAAAGAAGTAGCAGGGGAAATAAATATTTATCCATTACCACACATGCCAGTTATCAAAGATTTAGTTCCAGATCTGAAGCAATTATATAAGCAGTACCAATCAATAGAGCCCTGGATGCAGTCAAAGACAACTGGAGATAATGGAATTGAAAAATTACAAACCGTAGAGGATAGATCTAAATTAGATGGTTTATATGAATGTATCTTATGTGCATGTTGTTCTACTTCCTGCCCTAGTTATTGGTGGAATGGTGATAAGTATCTTGGACCTGCTGTGTTACTCCAGGCTTATAGATGGATTATTGATAGTAGAGATGATGAGAGAAAAAAAAGACTAAAAAAAGTTGCAGATGAGCTTAAATTATTTAGATGTCATACCATTATGAATTGTACTAATGCTTGTCCAAAAGGATTAAATCCTGCAAAAGCAATTGGTTCAATAAAAAAAATGTTGGTTACTTCTGATAATAGTTAATATTAGTAAAAAATAAGAATTTTTCCTTATAAAATTGACAGCCTAAACACCAATCTATAATTTCAAAGTTCTTATGAAAAATATTCATCATTTTGTTAATGGAAAAATATTCGAAGGTGAGTCCAAAAAAACATCCGATGTTTATAATCCAGCAACAGGAGAAGTGAGCGCTAAAGTAACTTTAGCTACAAAAAAAGATGTAGACGCTGTAGTTGATATTGCACAACAAGCTTTTCATTCATGGTCAAACACACCACCTTTGCAAAGAGCTAGAGTTTTATTTAAGTTTAAAGAGTTAATTGAAAAGAATTCTGATGAATTAACTAAAATTATAGTTTCTGAACATGGAAAAGTTTATGATGATGCTAAAGGATCATTAACCAGAGGTCTGGAAGTTGTAGAATTTGCTTGTGGTATTCCTCATCTACTAAAAGGAGAATTTACAGAAAATGTTGGCCGAGATGTAGATAGTTGGTCCATAAGACAATCTTTAGGAATTTGTGCTGGTATAACTCCATTTAATTTTCCAGCAATGGTTCCAATGTGGATGTTTCCAATCGCTATTGCTTGTGGAAATACTTTTATTCTAAAGCCTTCTGAAAAAGATCCTTCATGCCCACTCATGCTGGCCCAATTATTTAAAGAAGCAGGCCTTCCAGATGGAGTATTTAATGTTGTAAATGGTGATAAAGAAGCGGTTGATGCACTATTAGTAAATAAAAAAGTAAGTGCTATTAGTTTTGTAGGGTCAACCCCAATAGCAAAATATATTTACGAAAATGCTGCAAAAAATGAAAAGAGAGTTCAGGCTCTGGGAGGAGCAAAAAACCATTGCGTAGTAATGCCAGACGCTGACTTAGATGGAGCAGTTAACGGATTGATGGGAGCAGCATATGGATCAGCAGGTGAACGTTGCATGGCTCAATCAGTAGCAGTTGCGGTGGGCGGCATTGGTGATGAATTAGTTAAAAGACTTAGCGAAAAAGTAGAAGCATTAAAAGTCGGACCAGGAATGGATAAAGAGTCAGAAATGGGTCCGCTTATTACTAAAGATCATTTAGATAAAGTAAAAGGTTATGTAGACATTGGTGTCGAAGAGGGAGCAAATCTGGTGGTAGATGGAAGAAAATTAAAATTACAAGGATATGAAAAAGGTTTTTATATCGGTGGATGTTTATTTGATCATGTAACAAGTCAAATGAGAATTTATAAAGAAGAAATATTTGGACCAGTGTTATCTGTAGTAAGAGTGAAAGATTTTGATACTGCTGTAAAATTAATTAATGATCATGAGTATGGAAATGGAGTAAGTCTTTTTACTAGAGATGGTGACTCAGCAAGAACATTTGTAAATAAAATTCAAGTTGGAATGGTGGGAATTAATATTCCAATACCAGTGCCTATGGCCTTCCATAGTTTTGGGGGATGGAAAAGGTCTTTATTTGGCGATCAGCATATGCACGGCATGGAAGGAGTTAGGTTTTATACAAAATTAAAAACCGTAACTTCTCGTTGGCCAAACGGTATAAAAAGTAATGCCGAGTTTATTATGCCAACAATGAAATAATTATTTCAACAAAATCTAAAAAAAAAACTAATATTAGCTTTATTGAAATATCATCATCACTTATATCCGACGAGCTTCTAGTAGTTAACGAATTTCGATCTCGGATGTCTCCGTATCTTCTACAAAACAATTAATAGTTCACATCAACAATCACTACTCTAAAACATAACTACAGTATAGTGATAGCATCATACATAC
>OBON01000034.1_pt1 | contig 13610 bp, 11 predicted proteins | sample 1535311 | NCBI WGS metagenome assembly OBON01 (sample SAMEA3282984, study PRJEB22092) | marine metagenome | biome: marine pelagic biome; feature: mixed surface layer; material: sea water | collected 2014-06-20T10:15:00+00 | depth 2 m
CGTTGAAGAAGTTGAGTGGGGTCTTACGCGAGTTGCTGCTTTGTTTAACTCAAAGTTTCCAAAATTTGTTGGGCCAACTCGCAGTCCCCGTATCGCTGACCTCGAAATTTTGGAGCAGTTCACGAAACCAGGTCTTGCATTTAGTGGCGCTAATGATGTGTTGCTGAGGATTATTCGAAAATCGCAGTCTGTTTCACTCTCACCAAGCGACCGTTCAACTTATTACTTTCGAAGTTCAAAGAAGTCGGCTCCACACAATCAATTGTTGAAACTCGCAGCAATGATGGCTACAGAGACAAAAGTAGGCGCAGTCAAAGATATTGGTCTGTTATTTAATTCGACGCCGGCAACGGGTGGGGTAGGTACGAAAACTTTCTCGGCGTCGTGGGCTTCAGCAAAAGTTTCTGGTAAATGGAACGGTAAGAGTTGGACAATTGCGTTTGACGGTAAAACTCACAAAGATGCGAAAAATGGCCGTTTGTTGACTCCAAAGACAGTCGTATTGCAATTCGTAGAACGTAAAACAACTAAGTTCGGTGACAAATTTGGTGGCAAGACTCCGCTACTTAAATCAGTTGGCTCAGGTCGGGCAATTATCCTGCGCAACGGTCAATCCTTTGAATCAACTTGGTCACGTCCGACTGATTCATCCGGAACTAAGTTCAGTTTCAATGGCACTCAGATGCCTTTTGATGTTGGTCAAGTGATGATTGTGTTTATTGACGGCACCTTAACGAAAGCTCCGATCAAACTTAAGTAGTAGATATAAATAATAACTTTCTCACTCGGTAAGCCAGATAGAGTGATTGAGTCAAACTAAGTTTGGCGACGTGGCCGACTGGCTTAGGCACGGGCCTGCAAAGCCCTTTAACCGAGTTCGATTCTCGGCGTCGCCTCAACTGTTTATTGGGTTGCAAGGTCATTTGGTAGAAGTTTGGAAGAAGTATTTTTATCATTTCACAGTCCCGTCATTGGCGCGCAGACATTATGCCGAAACTTGGTCGTGCACTCCAGACATCCACAATCCAAGTTGTTGCACATTGACATCTTGGCGAGAAACTTCGCCAACAATGCGACCTCCGAGAATCACCAAGATACGGTCGCTTAAGGCAATCACCTCGTCTAAGTCCTCTGAGATGAGAAGGATTGCTGAACCGTTACGGCGTCTCAATAAAAGTTGTTCGTGGATATATTCTGACGCACCGATGTCGACCCCACGGGTGGGTTGAGCAACAACGAGCGTGTCGGCACCACTGCTGAACTCTCTAGCAATGACAAGTTTTTGAATGTTTCCACCGGATAATTGTCGAGTCTTAGATTCAAGTGTCGCAGTCTTGACAGCAAAGTTCTTAACAAGTTCGGCACATCGTTGTTGAAATGCTCGAAGTTTGAGAAATCCCTTCGTCGCAAAAGACTCACTGTCGTAATCAACGAGCATCAAGTTCTCGGTGACCGTAAAATCGGCAATCACTCCATCACGCATTCGCTCCTCAGGTACATACGCCAGCCCGCAAGCCCTTATTGCCTTCGGTGATGGTTTGACTACCCGTACACCGTTGATACAAATCTCACCCGATTCATTGGGACGTAATCCAAAGATGGCTTCGGCAAGTTCGCGTTGCCCGTTTCCTGACACTCCAGCAACGCCGACAATCTCTCCACCTCGCACTTGAAGTGAGAGGTTGTTCACGGTGACGGTTTCTCGGTCTCCGCGCACAATTAAATCCTTGATCGCCAATTTGACATCGCCAATACCGACTGACGCCACCTCGCGGGTAAACGAAACTGGCCGGCCCACCATAAGTTGTGCAAGTTGATCCCGCGTGGTCTCTTTTGGTCTTGTATGACCAGACACTTTGCCATCGCGTAAGACGGTGATTTCATCGGATAATGCAATCACCTCGTGCAACTTATGCGAAATTAAAATCAGCCCCTTCCCATCAGCGGTCAATTGTCTCAGGGTCACAAACAAATCATCTACTTCATTACGTGTTAACACTGCTGTTGGTTCGTCGAGAATCAGCAACTTGACGTCACGATATAAAGCCTTCAGAATTTCGGCGCGTTGTCGCTCGCCAACAGCCAATTGCCAAATCAAAGCATCATGATTAACTTTGAGCCCATAGCGTTCCGATACTTCGCTTAGTCGTTTCTTGATCGGTCGCATATCAGAAATTCCGTATCGGCCACCCAACCCGAGAGCCACATTTTCTGCGACGGTGAGAGTCGGCACAAGCATAAAGTGTTGATGAATCATCCCTATTCCATGACTTATCGCTTTTGAAGGCGACGAGATATCGACCTCTTTGCCCTCGAAATGAATTGAACCCGAGTCTTGGCGACACAAACCATAGAGAATCTTCATTAATGTGCTCTTGCCCGCCCCATTTTCGCCAAGCAAAGAGTGAACCGTTCCCGGTAGCACCGTGAAGTCAACTGAGTCGTTGGCCATCACACCTGGAAAACGCTTGCTAATGCAGCGCATCTCCAGCATCGGTGCTACCGGTTCGGTTTGCATTGGTTATTTAACGCCGGTGTTAATCGTCTGGTCAGCGAGCCCCGCGATGGTCTTATCTGCCAACGCCTTGACTTCAGGGTCAAGTTTGAATGCATCGTTGTATTCAATTACAAGACCACCATTAGCGAGAGTCGCAATGTGTGTCTTGCCACCGAGTACACCAGATTTGACGTCCGCAATTATCGTTGCGAGGATAACTTCCCAGTGGTAAACCTGCGATGCAACAACAATCTCAGGAGCAAGAGCCGTCTGATTTGACTGCGTTCCAAACCATGGAATGCCCTCTGCTTTTGCTACCGCAATCGCACCAACAACCATTTGTGCGGTACCGGTCAAGACATCTGCGCCGTTTGCAACAAATGCCGTTGCAGCCTCAGTTGCTAGAGCCACATCACCGAACGACTTAATGTAGTTGACATTTACTTTCACATCAGGATCCTTCGAACCAACGCCCGATTTGAATCCGTCGACGAAAAGTTTGGCATCGCCCACTTCAACTGGACCGACCACTCCGATGTTCTTTGCCGCTGACAGTGTCGCTGCAATTACTCCCATCACATATCCACCTTGGTCAGCTCGCACGCTATAAGACGAGACGTTTGCAAGACCAAACGTGTCGACAGCAGTTCCCCATGCGAATGCAACATCTGGATAATCTGGTGCAATCTCCTGTAGGGGTCCTCCGTATTGGGAGCCGTGAGCAATGACGAGATCAAAGCCGTCTTCGGCATAACCGCGAATGGCTTTTGCTGCCTCCTCAACGACGAAAAGACCGTCCGAAACCTGTATTTCGACTTCCATCGTCTCACTGATGCGAGTTACAGCATCAAATATGCTCTGGCTGAATGCCGAATCGTTCTTCGCAGACGGTGAAATGACGGCGATTCGAAATGGCTCTACTGCTACCGTTGTTTCAACGGCTGCCTCTGTGGTTACCTCAGGTGCCAATGTTTCACTAGTGCTTTCGGAGCTGCTGCTACATCCCGTTGCAGCTAAGCCGAGCGCGGCGAACAATGACATGGCAAGTACCGCGGGCGATGTTCGTGCCCGCTTTTTAATCGTTAACATTTCATCCTTCTTTCTTTTGTTTGAATTTTTTGGTTAATTTCTTGAAACTAGAAATATTGTTCGGTGAATTCGCCGATAATTGATTTTGCTCAGAATTTTTTGTATGGTTCCTCCTCGTTACCCATTGCGATCAAAAGGTTTGCTAAGTGCTGCTGGTTGACCAATGCGTCGACTTACAATGGCCAGCACCACGATCGTCAGAATTGCTGGAGCCATAGCGGTCAAGCTTGATGTTGCGCCAGAGACAATACCGAGTGCACCAAATTGGTTCACAACAGCGAGCACGAATCCGAAAAGCAATGACCCAGCGAAGGCACCAATCGGACGCCATGCACCGAAATAGACGAGGGCTACGGCGATGAACCCACGACCTGAAGTCAAATTTTGTTGGAATGTGCCAAACGGTAATACAAGTGCAGCACCCGCAAGTCCTGCCATACAATTACCGATCAGAATTGTGAACAGTCGAGTGCGATTGACGCTGATGCCAAGGGTGTCCGCGGCATCGGGAGCCTCACCTACGGCGCGAATGTTTAGACCAAAAGTTGTTCTGTTGATAACCACAGTTGCAACGACGACAAGCAACACCGACAAGTAGACCAGTGGGTTGTGTTGAAAGAAGATCTCACCGACCGTTGGAATATCAGCCAAAAAAGGAATATTCCATGGATCAAGACCGTCAATTGGTATGGGTGTTCCGACCCAACGTTGGAACAAAACATCGGTCAAACCAAGTCCCAGTAGAAACACTCCGATGCCACTAATTCCTTGCTCAGCGTGCAACACAAGAGTGACGAACGCATAGAGAAGCCCCATCACGCAACCAGTAACGAGTGCTGCAAGAACTCCCATCCACGGAGAACCAGTCTTGGATGCTGCATAGTACGAACTAAATGCGCCAATGAGCATCACACCTTCGATGCCAAGGTTCAGCACTCCGCTTCGTTGCCCAAGTGTCTCACCAAGTGATGCGAACAAAAATGGTGTCGCCAGTCGAATAGTTGACGCAAGCACCACAACAAGCGAAGACACTGTGAAGAATTCGGACCACATAATCTAAGCGCGATCTCTATCACTGCTGGTCATTGCCTGCTCAAGTTTTCGCTTCAACCTGAAACTACTGACAACGAAAATAACAACGATTCCATTCAATGCGATGATCAACGCTGATGGAACCTGTACAGCTCGTTGCATTTCAATACCGCCGATAAGCATCCCACCAAAAAGAAACGAGGCTGGAATGGTCAAGAGCGGATTCAATCCTCCAAATAGTGCAGCAACGATGCCGTTAAAACCCGCAGACTGAGTGAATGCAGCGGCGCCACCTTCACCGATCAATCGGTGAGATTCGCTGCCAAATACAAGTAGTGCACCTGCAACTCCGGCGCAAGCCCCGCTTAGCGCGAGCGCGAGAACGATGTTGTTCTGTACGGACATACCGGCGTATCGTGCCGCATCCTGATTATGACCCACCGCCCTTAACCGCATACCTAATGTCGTTCGCTTAAGCACGACATACGCAACAACAGCGACAAACACTGCAACGATAATTCCAAAATGTAGACGAGTCCCACCTGGCAACAAAGGTATGTCCGAATTTTCTGTCAATCGTTTCGTCTGCTGAATCCTGATCTCGCCAGGCTCAATAATCAAGCCCTCCAAGAGAAAACTCAAGAGATGACCAGCGACAATGTTCATCATTATGGTGCTGAGAATCTCGTTAACACCAACGTAAGCCTTCAGTGCGCCAGGAATCGCGCCCCAAATCGCTCCGCCGAGCCCGCCGACAATGAGGAGTATCGGCACAAGAAAAACTCTGGGCGTGTTCGGTATCGCAAGCGCTGCCAAAGTTGACAAAATTGCTCCCGCAAGAATTTGCCCTTCGCCGCCGATATTAACTACGCCGGTACGAAACGCCAGACAGATTCCGACCCCTACTAGAAGCAGAGGAATTGACTTCACTAATGTGTCTGCAATCGCGTCAATGTCACCAAATCCACCTAAAAACATCTCTCGATATCCGACAAATGGATTCGCACCAAACGCAGCGAGTAGCAAGGATCCAATGCCAAGAGCCCCTATCACTGAAAGCAACGGAATCCCCATACTCACTAAAGGAATCAACCGATGTCTGGCATTCAACTTAGTTGTCATACAAAACCCCGTACGACTTGCATTAACGATGCGGGCACGACTGACTTTTTGCGCAAGCAGCGACTTGAACCGAAGTTAGGCAAGCATGAATGACGGCAAGAATAATTCATATCCGTTATGGCCCCCAACCGTTAACGCCCTGAAATGAAGTTACACTATTTTTTACTTTTTGTAAAGTTTGCTCTATTTTGGTTACTGGTCTGATTCACCAGCTGGGTTTGCCAAGCCTGCGGTGACCTCACTCTTAAATCGCAAACTGGTCATTGTTGGTATGAGGTGTTATTCACCGGGCAACAATCGCCTACAAATAGACCTAAACCGATATTCTTGTCATCCTCCAAATTGGTAGACATTTGGTATGCGAGGGTAAGTGACGAACCAGAAACATTGGTTCAAACAGGAAAACCTGAGATGCTGTTGAGGGATGAAACTCAACAACTAATACGGTTCGGCATTTAGAAGATAGTTTTCGCGGATTTCGATTCTCGGCGTCGCCTCAAATTCCTAATGGATTAAATAGCTGATTGATCTCTGCGACGCGCTGTCTTACCAGATAAATATTGCCTTGGCCATTCGATCTGTTCATAGCCCTGATCAATCGCGGCGTTGAGAGTCCAATAAGGGTCAACTAAGTGCGGTCGCGCGATTAAGCAAAGATCTGCACGACCAGCGAGAATAATTGTGTTCACGTCGTCAACACTTGAAACGCCACCAACTGTCATCGTCGGAATACCGACTTCTTGACGAATGCGATCAGCGAATGGCGTTTGATATAGACGCCCGTATGCAGGTTGTTGGGCACGGTCAACTTCGCCTGTTGAAACATCAATGATGTCAACACCAATTTGTTGAAGTTGTCGCGCAAATTGCGTTGCCTGATTGCCATCGAACCCTCCATCGATCCAGTCAGTCGCAGAAATTCGAACACTGAGCGGCAAATGATCCGGCCATGCTGCACGAACGCAAGAGATTACTTCAAGCGGGTATCGCATGCGGTTCTCGAGTGAGCCGCCAAATTCATCTTGGCGTTTGTTAGTGATTGGCGAAAGAAACGACGATAACAAATATCCATGGGCAGCATGAACTTCAAGCAGATCAAACTTTGCTTGCGTCGCTAATTTTGTTGCATGCACGAATTGATCACGCACTAAATCCATGTCACTTCGTGTCATCGCTTTTGGAACAACACTCTCGGCAAGATAAGGCAATGCAGAAGGCGCAAGAAGTGACCAGTTTTCTGATTCAAGGGGCAAGTCCATACCTTGCCACGCAACTCGTGTCGAACCTTTTCGGCCTGAGTGTCCAAGTTGCATCCCGATCAGACTTTGTGTTTGATCGTGCACAAACGTCACGATTCGACTCCATTCATCGACCTGTTTTGAACTCCACAAGCCTGTGCAACCAGGCGTGATCCGGCCCTCAGGTGAAACGCAGGTCATTTCGGTCATTACTAATGCGGCCCCACCAACAGCGCGAGAGCCTAAGTGCACTAGATGCCAATCATTTGGCATTCCGTCAACAGAACAATATTGCGCCATTGGTGAGACTACGACTCGATTCTTTAAACGCAGGCTGCGAAGTTGAAATGGATAAAACATCGGTGGCGTGTTTGGATTGTCCGGCGTGATATCGGATGGTTGAGCACGATGAAACCAACCGAGAATCTCTTTTGCAAATTCGGAATCGCGCAAGAATAAGTTGTCGTAAGTAATTCTCTGACTGCGGGTCAAAATCTGAAAAGCAAACTGTTCGCTCGGAAGATCCATATATCGGGCGACATTCTCAAACCAATCTTGGCTAGTCGCCGCAGATCGCTGAATGCTGGCAACGGCGGGGCGTCGTACGGCCTCGTAGCTAGTCAGCGCGCCTGTAATTGTGTCTTTTCGTTCAATGATCGCCTGAGCAAGCGCAATTGAGTCTTCGAACGCCAACTTTGTGCCCGAACCGATAGAAAAGTGGGCTGTATGAGCGGCATCACCTACTAAAACAATATTTGAGGTGTGCCAATGTTTGTTAGACACAGTTGGAAAGTCGAGCCATCGAGAATTATTTCCAACTAAGTCATTGCCGTTTAAAGATTCTGAAAAAATATTCTGACAAAATTGCAAAGCATTTTGGTCTGTTTCGCCTGGTTTCATATTTTTTGTAGCATCTTTATCAAGTCCGGCATTGCACCAAACTTCAGGGCTCGTCTCAACAATGAAAGTCGCTTGCGTATCCGAAAATGGGTAAACGTGTGCCTGAAATAATCCCCATTGTGTTTCGGCAAACAAAAATGTGAATTGATCAAATCGTTTTGCAGTGCCGAACCAAATATATTTAGCTTCACCTCGTCTTATACTTGGCACGAATTTGTCTGCTAACTGATTACGTAATGAACTATTGACACCATCGCCGATCACGATCAAATCACTCGCGGGCAAATCCTGAATTGATGTGACTTCGGTTTGATAATTAATTTTCACGCCGAGTTCTATTGCTCGCGCGGCAAGTAGGTTGAGCAAACGTTTTCGCGATAACGCGGCAAATCCGTGGCCGCCAGACCGTAACAAGCGACCACGATGTACAACGTCCATAGTCGGCCAATGAACGAACTCTTTTTCTATTTGTTCAAATACTTGTGGGTCGGCACCACGAAGATTGGTCAGCGTTTCGTCTGAGAAGACGACACCAAATCCGAATGTGTCATTAGGTGCATTGCGCTCGTAGATCGTCACTTGTGCAGCGCTAACACGATGCAACAAAATGCCGAGCAATAAACCTGATGGCCCACCACCAACAATAGAGACACTAAGTGAACTTGATTTGTATGGCGAGGCAACTTCTCTGAGAGAATCCACATCTACACATTACGCATTAGTTCGTTAAATCGGTTTGAACTACGCTCAATTACATGCCCACTGGGGAATCTTCAGCAAGCGACTCAGCGATTGCGAGTGCTTATCTGGATACGTTTGTCAACGAAAACTTGCCACCAGCAAATCTCCAACCAGAATTCACATACGAATTATTAAGTCTGAAATATCCATTGAGCCCGAACTGTGGAGTCGAGTTGCTTGACAAAATGGTTGAAAAAGGTTTTGGTGAGCACCGTTGCTTGCGCGATGGCGCAGGAACCGAGTGGACTTACAGCGAAGTGCTTGATCGTGCGAATCGGATAGCGAATGTTCTAAAAGACACCTACAGTCTTGTTGCAGGCAATCGAGTGTTATTGAGGGGTCCAAATAACCCGTGGCTTGCTGTCTGCTGGCTTGCCGTGCAGAAAGCTGGTCTCGTCGCGGTGGCGACAATGCCGATGTTGCGCGCTAATGAACTATCGGTTGTAATTGATAAAGCGAAGATAAATCTTTCACTTTGTGATTCTCGGTTTACAGATGAGTTGGCGTCAGTCGCGACCCACCCAATTGTTGATTTCGGTCAAGGAAGTCTGCTTGAGAAGGCGATGAATAGTGTCTCAAACGTTTTCACCAACTGTCAGACCATGTCGAGCGATATCGCCTTAATTGCTTTTACTTCTGGGACTACCGGTCAGCCCAAGGGTTGCATGCACCAACATCGCGATGTACTTGCAATCGCGGACACATTTTCGAATCAAATGATAAATCCAACGAGTAATGATTTATTTTCAGGTAGTCCGCCTTTGGCCTTCACATTTGGTCTTGGAGCATTGTTGGTGTTTCCATTACGCGTCGGGGCATGTGCATTGCTACTTGAGGCTGCATCGCCACCAATTTTGTTAGAGGCGATTACCAAACATCGCGTCACAATTGTGGCAACAGCCCCGACTGCGTATCGTGCGATGCTTGAAACAATTTCAAGTGCAGATATATCTTCGTTGCGAGTTTGTGTTTCAGCAGGTGAGCCGCTCGCATTAGATACTCGTATTCGCTTTGAAAAATTGACTGGCATCAAACTTATTGATGGCCTCGGTGCAACCGAAATGCTGCATGTATTCATTTCTGCAACGGGTGATGGCATACGTCCAGGCGCAATCGGTAAACCAGTAAATGGATTTACCGTCACGATTCTTGATGACAATTACAACGAAGTTGCACCTGGCGTCGTCGGCCATCTTGCAGTGAAAGGCCCAACTGGATGTCGGTATTTAAATGATGATCGTCAAAAAAATTATGTGCGCAATGGTTGGAATCTTCCAGGCGACGCAATGTATCGGGATGAAGATAATTATTTTTGGTATCAAGCCCGTGCTGACGACATGATTATTTCGTCTGGTTACAACATCGCGGGCCCAGAAGTCGAAGCGGCGGTACTTACGCACACTTCAATTCGCGAATGTGCTTGTGTTGGTGTTTCTGACATTGAGCGTGGAATGGTGGTCAAGGCATTTATCGTGCTTAAAGATTCGTATACGCCAAGTGATGAACTCGCTAAAGAAATTCAAGATCACGTCAAAGCCACGATTGCGCCATATAAATATCCACGGTTGATTGAATTTCGAAACGAATTGCCGAAGACTGCAACAGGCAAAATGCAGCGATACCGTTTACGGTCGGAGGTAGCCGATGACGAGCGCTGAGAATCGCACTGCGCTGATCACAGGTGGCGCCAAGGGGATCGGTTTGGCCTGCGCAACCGCGTTTGGAAATGCCGGATTTAATGTGAAAGTTTTAGGTCGCGATCTGGTAGCGCTAAAAGCATGTGGATTCGAATATGAAGTTTGCGATGTCACCAGCGAATCGGAAGTTTCTGCAACACTGGAGCGAATCGGGCAAGTCGACATTTTGGTTAATAATGCTGGCATCGCCACGACTGCGCCGGTGCATCGCACGACTATCGCAGATTGGAACTCGGCGTTCGCTGTCAACGCAACTGGCGCATTTTTGTGCACTCGTGGCGTGTTAGTTGGTATGCGTCAGAGAAAATGGGGTCGGATTGTCACAGTTGCATCGACAGCTAGCCATTCTGGTGCTTCGTACATTGCGGCTTATGCAGCATCGAAGCACGCAGTCTTGGGTTTGATGAGAGTTGTCGCGAGTGAGGTTGAAGGCTCTGGAGTGACTGCTAATTCGGTCTGTCCAACATTCGTTAGAACCGAGATGACCGAGAAGTCAGTTCTTAAAATCGTGCAATTGACCGGCTGCACACCACTTGAAGCAGAACAGACTTTGGCAAATCAGTCGGCACTTGGAAGATTGTTAGAACCACAAGAAGTGGCGCAAGCCGTGATTTACTTGTGTTCAGACTCGGCGTCAGCAATCAACGGTCAGTCGATCATTATGGATGGGGGGACTACTCAATAATGAAACCGAAAATTCCGTTTAAGGGATCTGCCACGGTCACTGAATCTTGGCATCATTTTGATGTTCAAGTTCGCGACCGAGTGATGACTCTGACACTTAATCGTCCAGACAAACTAAATGCAATCACCTTTGATGCCTACGCAGATTTGCGTGATTTATTTCGCGAATTACCGCACGCTGATATTTGCGATGCGGTGGTAATCACTGGCGCAGGTAAAAGTTTTTGCTCCGGTGGTGATGTCAACGAAATTATTGGTGAGTTAATCAAGATGGATCCACGTGAGTTGCTCGAATTCACTCGAATGACCGGTGCAGTAATACAAAATATGCGTGAATGCCCGATACCCATCATTGGGGCGATAAATGGCACTGCTGCTGGAGCGGGTGCAGTCATCGCCATCGCTTGTGACTTTCGAATTGTCACACCGTCAACGAAGTTCAGATTTCTTTTTACAAGTGTAGGTTTGTCGGGTGGCGACATGGGCACTTGCTATCTTTTGCCGAAACTCGTGGGTCTTGGCAGAGCCACAGAAATTTTGATGTTTGGTGATCCCGTCGCGGGCGAGCATGCTGTCGCTATCGGTCTTGCAAATAAATGCGTAGATGCTGAGCAACTGCTAATAGAAGCGCGCACGCTTGCAGAGAGAATTGCGAATGGTCCGACTCTTGCTTATCAAAGTACAAAGATGTTGCTGACTCGTGAAGCCGACATGAGTTTGCATGGCGCACTTGAACTAGAAGCAATGACCCAGGCCCATCTAATGCAGACGAAAGACCATCGCGAGTTCCATCGCACATTTAATGCCGGTGAGAAACCACAATGGAGTGGACGATGACTAACTCGGCTAACTCTGGCAAACCGGCTGTCAGCCCGCACCTTTGCGTTAACCCGACTGAGATGGCGGTTGCACGAGGTTTTTCACATGCTGTGGTGGCTCAACCTGGCACAACAATTTATTTGGCCGGACAAATCGCTGTAGATGCGAATTCAAAAGTTGTTGGTGACAATTTTGCTGAGCAATTCGCAGCTGCGTTGCAGAATGTGGTGCAAGCGTTACGCGCCGCAGGTGGCACTCCTGAACATTTGGTATCGCTAGTGATGTATGCCACCGATGTCAGCGCGTATCGTTCTGCATTGCGTGAAGTTGGTGCCGCCTACCGTCAGATCATTGGTGACTATTATCCAGCAATGGCCCTGGTTGGCGTTACAGAACTAGTCGAGCCAAAGGCAATGATCGAGATAATTGGTACTGCAGTCATTCCTGTTAAGTAGAGTTACTCGGCAATTCCTGATTCGCCACGACCTATCACTGTGATGGGTATCAGCGGACTTGAAGGGGTTTCTACTGCCTCAACTACGACTACAACGACCGTTCCAGCTAATACAGTCGCGACGAGCATCCCGAGTGCTTCAACAGCATCAAGTTTGGAAGGTAAGCGATGCACTAGGACCGGAAGCATTAGAAATACTCCTATTGGAAAATTTGCTTGCGTTAACATTGGTGCGAAACTGAAATGGAAACTACTTCGGTAGTAATTGAAGCGGTCGTGTTTGGTAGACATTTGGTATGCGTAGGCGAGTGACGAGCCAGAAATATTGGTTTAGACGAGAAGTTCTGAGACACCGTTGAGGGATGAAACTCAACTAGTAGTACGGTTCAGTATTTAGGAGATAATTTTCGCGGATTTCGATTCTCGGCGTCGCCTCAACTGCTTATAAGCAATGCTGATTTTTGTTTAGAGGCTAGTTTCAGTACAACTCAAAGAAAGCAGCTTATGAGTACTGTAAAAGTGTCTCGAATGATTTTGACCATGTCAGTAGTGGTTGTTAGCGCGGTTTCGGTGTCATCTGCGGGCGCCTATTTTCAGACCCAGTCTGTGAGCGGTTTGGCATCTAAGTCATCAGGTGTTGCAGGTGCATCTTGTAAAAAAGTCGGAGTAAAGCAAGGCTTGTTCACCTGCAAAAAAGTCAAAGGCAAACTCGTGCTAGTCCGCACTAAGACAAATACTTCAACAAATACGACAACGAACACGATCGCGAGTACAACGAGAATTCCTGTTGCAACCACTATCTTGACCAGTGGGGCGATCACACTCGTCAAGTCCCTGTGCTCAAATGCGACTTATACCGTGCAAGTCACCAACCTAAGTTGTACTGCAAATTTGATTAAATTCAATTCAACGGGCCTGCCCGCCTCATCAAATACTCAGATGGTCGGCATCACCGGTACGAATCAGCAGTATCCGCGTCCGCATAATTACTCGATGGAATTTCCAATTACCCCATCTGCTGCGTCTGCGCCAACCACGCCGGACGCAGGTGCAATCGGTATGGCAGTGAACGGTGTTCCGTTATACAGTCCTTGGGATCAAGCTGCGGTTCGTAATCACACATTAGACACGGGCGAGCTAGATGTGTGCGGCGGTCACGCGGGGGGTGGAGATGATTACCACTACCACATTGCCCCCAAATGCTTGATTGACACGTTAGGTGAGAATCACGTGGATGTCGCAAAGTTGCCGAGGAATGAAAGATACGAACGGTGTTTATTTTTACAATGTTCAAACGGTTTCGAAGTGGGATGTACTAAATTGCGTCACGAATAAGG
>OBON01000046.1_pt1 | contig 12371 bp, 13 predicted proteins | sample 1535311 | NCBI WGS metagenome assembly OBON01 (sample SAMEA3282984, study PRJEB22092) | marine metagenome | biome: marine pelagic biome; feature: mixed surface layer; material: sea water | collected 2014-06-20T10:15:00+00 | depth 2 m
ATGAAGAAGACACCCTTGTTGCCGGAGTTGGTCTATGTGATCTAACAGCGGTAAAAGTTTTGGTTAGTGAAGGGCCAGAGGCGGTAAGAAAATTAATAGCAAGAGGCGCTGTCTTTGATAAGTCAGAGACTGGTGAGATTGCGCTAACTAGAGAAGGTGGACATTTAAGAAATCGAATCCTTCATGCCGGAGGAGATGCAACAGGGGCGGAGGTATCAAGAGCTCTCCTAGCTGCAGTCTCTGATGATCTTGGAATCGAAGTAATCGAGCATGCTCTGGTCTTAGATGTTCTAAAGAGCAGTAGCGGAAGAGTTTGCGGCGTTACCTTGCATGTTATTGGCGAAGGTAGTCGTGATGGCGTTGGCGAAGTTTTAGCAAAAGCTGTTGTGCTAGCAACCGGCGGGCTAGGTCAGGTTTATTCTCAAACTACCAATCCATCAGTTTCAACTGGTGATGGCGTTGCACTTGCCTTAAGAGCAGGAGCAGAGGTCTCTGATGTGGAATTTATTCAATTTCATCCAACAGTTCTATATATAGGGGAAGGTTCAAAAGGTCAGCAACCGCTAATTTCAGAAGCTCTTAGAGGCGAAGGAGCCTTTCTAGTTAATAGCCGCGGCGAGAGATTTATGCGCGATATTCATAAACTTGCCGATCTTGCCCCTCGTGATGTTGTTGCTAAAGAAATTTCACGCCAGATGGAGATTACTCATAGCCAATATGTCTGGCTTGATGCAAGAGGAATTAAAGAATTCTCAGAGCGCTTCCCAACTATTTATGCATCATGCAGAGAGATTGGAATTGACCCAGCAAATGATTTGATTCCAGTATCTCCTGCCTCGCACTATGCCTCAGGCGGTGTAAGAACTGATCTAAATGGTCATAGCTCAGTTGCCGGCCTCTATGCAGTTGGTGAAACTGCCTGCACTGGGGCGCATGGAGCAAATCGTCTTGCCTCAAACTCACTTCTAGAAGGCTTGGTATTTGGAGCTCGAATTGCCGAAGACATTGCTGCAAACCAACTACCTCAAGAAGAGCCCGTTGCTCAAGATTCTTATGACTTTCTCCTCTCACCATCTATTCGCGGCGAGCTGCAGAGAGCGATGTCAAAGGGCGCTGGAGTTGTAAGAAGTGAGGCATCACTTAAGGAGACTTTAAAAACTCTAGAGAATCTAAAGGGCGCAGCGACAATTTATGCCAGCGTTGATGCTTGGGAGAGTACTAATTTATATCTTCTAGCAACTGCAATTGCTCGCTCAGCACTTGAAAGGCGCGAATCTAGAGGATCTCACTATCGCCAGGATTATCCAGAGAGTACAAATACTTGGATAAAGAGAATTACTCAAAAGCTAGCAAGTGATGGCACTTGGAGCTCAACGATTACGGAGGTTAATAGTGATCTCACAATCGTTAAGTAGGTTGATAAGTGAACAAGGATTAAACCCAGATCTGATCAACAGCAAGGTAAGCGAGGCACTATCTGAGGATTTTGTTACCGATGATTTAACTAGCCAGGCAACAATTACTGAATCACAGGTCAGCAAAGCAAGCTTTGTGACAAGAAAGAGTGGAGTAATTGCTGGATGCTTAGTTGCTGCAGCTGTCCTTGAGCAATGCGGGATTAATGAATATGAGTTATTGGTTAAAGATGGTCAGGAAGTTAACGCCAATACTGAACTTATCCGCCTAACGGCAGATACTAGATCGATACTGAAAGCAGAGCGGACTGCACTGAACTTTCTCTCTCACCTTTCTGGAATTGCTACATTTACTAGCCTCTGGGTCAAAGAAGTTTCATCAAGCAAGACTGCAATTCGTGACACTAGGAAAACAACCCCAGGACTTAGGGAGCTTGAGAAATATGCAGTCCGTATGGGCGGCGGTTTAAATCATCGGATGAATCTTGGTGATCAAGCCTTAATCAAAGATAACCATATTGCAGCAGCTGGTTCGGTTAGCCAGGCAATTAATCGCGTCAAGAAAGCTGCCCCAGGTGCACTTATCGAAGTTGAAGTTGATACCTTAGAACAGTTAAAAGAAGCTCTGCAATGCAGCGTTGAGATAGTTCTTCTCGACAATATGAGCCTTGAGCAGGTTAAAGCAGCTGTTGAAATTGCTAGAGGATCAAATACTAAACTTGAATCATCAGGTGGTCTAAAACTTGAAAATGCAGCAGCCTATGCTGCAACAGGCGTTGATTACTTAGCAGTTGGTGCTTTAACCCACTCAGCCCCAGTACTAGATATCGGATTGGATTTCTAAATGCTATTAACTATTGATATCGGCAATACCAATACCGTTCTTGGAATCTTTGCCAAAGAAAAGATGATTGATACTTGGCGGGTTAAAACTGATGCTAGGGATACTGCTGATGAATTATGGTTGCAATATCGCTCTCTAATAACTGGCTATGAGTTAAGTGGCCTTTCTATCTGCTCAACAGTGCCTTCAGTACTTAGGGAGGCAAGAGCGATGATTAATCGCCACTTTCAAGATCTACCAACAACCATTATTGAGCCAGGAGTAAAGACAGGAGTTCCACTCTTAGTTGATAATCCAAAGGAAATTGGAGCAGATCGCATTGTTAATACCCTTGCCGCTCATACTCTCTATGACCAAGGAGCATGCATTGTTGTTGACTTTGGAACCTCTACTAACTTTGATGTCGTATCGCCAAAAGGCGAGTTCCTAGGAGGGGCGCTAGCTCCAGGAATTGAGATCTCTGTTGAAGCTCTTGCATCAAGGGCTGCGCAGTTAAGAAAAGTTGAATTAGTTAAGCCAAAGTCAGTAATTGGCAAAAACACAGTAGAGGCGCTTCAATCCGGAACTATCTATGGTTTTGCAGGCCAAGTCGATGGCCTTGTTGCTCGCATTAGTGATGAGCTAGATTCGCTCTATCCAGATAACGAGAAGATCTCAGTGATAGCAACTGGTGGGTTAGCGCCATTGGTGCTGGGAATTTCAGAGACAATTGATTATCACCAACCCGATTTAACCTTGATTGGCCTACGTCTTGTGCACGAGAGGAATGGTTAGACTTATCGGCACTATGCCTGAAAATGACCTTCCTGAGCAGTTAAGAATTAGACGCGAAAAACGCGAATCACTGCTTAGTCGTGGCATAGCCCCGTATCCAGTCTCAGTTAATAGAACAGCCTCATTAAAAGAAATCCGTGAGAGATTTAAAGATCTAGCAACAGATAGCCCATCTGGAGTAATTGAGAGCGTAGCTGGGCGAATAATTTTTAAGCGCGATACTGGAAAGTTATGTTTTGCCACTATTCGTGAAGGCGATGGCACAGAACTACAAGCAATGTTTTCGCTAGATAAAGTTGGCGAAGCAGTTTTAGAGAGCTGGAAGAGTGATATTGATTTAGGAGATATCGTAAGTGTTACTGGCGAGGTAATAACTTCAAAGCGTGGAGAGTTATCAATTCTTGCTAATTCTTATCAATTAGCCTCTAAAGCCCTACGCCCTCTTCCAAATGAGCATAACCCGCTCAATGAAGAGACGCGGGTTCGCCAACGATATGTGGATTTAATTGTTAGACCTGAGGCAAGAGTTAACGCGAGAATTAGACCAAAGGTTCTTAAGTCAGTAAGAGAGACCTTTGATAAGTATGACTTTATTGAAGTTGAGACTCCAATGCTTCAAGTGATGCATGGGGGAGCAGCAGCAAGGCCCTTTAAAACCTTTAGTAATGCCTATGATATGGATCTTTATTTAAGAATCGCTCCTGAGCTATTCTTAAAAAGATGCGTTGTTGGCGGCATTGAGAAAGTCTTTGAAATAAATAGAAATTTCAGAAATGAGGGAGCTGATTCAAGCCACTCTCCAGAATTTGCCATGCTTGAGATGTATTGGGCCTATGGCGATTGGCAGAATATGAAATCTCTAACCCAAGAGATAATCCAAAATGCAGCTCTTGCCATCTTTGGATCTCACAAAGTTGAACATCACGATGGACGAATTAGTGATCTAGGTGGGAATTGGAAAGAACTAGATTTCTACAGCGCTATCTCAGAGGCTGCAGGTTTATCTGTTACTCCAGCTACTAGTAGAGAAGAGCTTGTAAAGATTGCTGAAAAAGCTGGTCTAAAAGTTGATCCAGCGTGGATTAATGGCAAGTTAGCTGAAGAGATCTTTGAGCACTTCTATAGCGGAAAGTTAAATACCCCAACCTTTGTTATGGGCTTTCCAGTTGATACTTCGCCACTAGTTCGCGAACACCGCAGCGTTAAAGGGATTGCTGAGAAGTGGGATCTTTATATCGATGGCTTTGAATTAGCTACTGGATATAGCGAGTTAATAGATCCAGTGATTCAAAGAGATCGCCTAATAGAACAAGCAAAACTTGGAGCAAAAGGTGATCTAGAGGCGATGCAAGTAGATGAAGATTTCCTTCGCGCCATGGAACATGGCATGCCTCCTATGGGAGGAGTTGGAATGGGAATTGATCGACTTCTCATGGCTTTAACTGGCCTTGGAATTCGAGAGACAATTCTCTTTCCATTAGTAAAGCCGGAAGAGAATTAAATGGCTGTAATTGTTAGAGCTGCAAGGGCTACAGATGTGAAAGCAGTCCGCTTGATCATTGATCAATACGCTCTTCAGCGTCGCCTTCTTTCAAAAGATACAGTCAAGTTATATGAAGATGTTCAAGAGTTCTTTGTTGCAGAAAGCGATGGAGAAGTAATTGGTTGCGGAGCGCTCCACGTTCTCTGGGAGGATCTAGGTGAGGTTAGAACTGTTGCAGTAAACCAGGAGTATCGAAGAAAAAGAGTTGGCAATCAGATCCTAGAGGCCATTACTAATCGTGCTATTTCTCTAGGTTTGAAGAGATTATTCTGTTTAACCTTTGAGACAGAGTTCTTTGCTCAATATGGATTTAAAGTTATTGAAGGAACCCCTGTGGAAGCAGATGTCTATCAACAACTACTGCGCTCCTATGATGAAGGTATCGCTGAGTTTCTAGACCTTGAGAGTGTGAAGCCCAATACCCTGGGTAACACCAGAATGCTCAAGATTCTCTAATCTTTCTGGGCATAAAAACCTAAATCTGGCGGTTATAACCCCTGCAGATTCCCATATCTAGCGCTCATTAGAGGGTGAGAAAATAGATGTCGCATCGTTTCGGGCCTTCTTATACGCTAGGGCTGTTCCGTTTTGAGTAGAAGATAGAAGGAGATGAACTGATGTTTGAGCGCTTTACAGATCGAGCCCGCCGCGTTGTTGTTCTGGCGCAAGAAGAAGCTCGCATGCTCAATCACAATTACATCGGCACTGAACATATCCTCCTTGGCCTTATCCATGAAGGAGAAGGTGTTGCTGCAAAAGGTTTAGAGTCTCTCGGAATTTCTCTTGAAGCAGTTCGTTCTCAAGTTGAAGAAATTATTGGCCAGGGACAGCAAGCTCCATCAGGTCATATTCCATTTACTCCAAGGGCTAAGAAAGTTCTAGAGCTATCACTTCGTGAAGCGCTTCAACTTGGTCATAATTACATTGGAACGGAACATATTCTTCTTGGCCTTATCCGCGAGGGAGAAGGCGTTGCTGCGCAAGTTTTAGTAAAACTAGGGGCAGATCTCAATCGTGTTCGCCAACAAGTCATTCAATTACTCTCTGGCTATCAAGGAAAAGAAGCAGTTACAGCAGGACCTGCTGAAGGAGTTCCATCAACATCTTTGATTCTTGATCAATTCGGTCGCAATCTAACAACAGCTGCTCGCGAGGGAAAGCTAGATCCAGTAATTGGCCGCGAAAAAGAGATCGAACGTGTGATGCAGATTCTCTCTCGTCGCACAAAAAACAATCCAGTATTAATTGGTGAGCCTGGAGTTGGAAAGACCGCTGTTGTTGAAGGTTTAGCTCAAGCAATTGTTAAAGGCGATATTCCAGAGACGCTAAAAGATAAGCAGCTCTATTCACTAGATCTAGGCGCCTTAGTTGCCGGATCTCGCTACCGCGGTGATTTTGAAGAGCGCTTAAAGAAAGTATTAAAAGAGATTCGCACCAGAGGCGACATCATTTTGTTTATCGATGAAATTCACACACTAGTTGGCGCAGGCGCAGCAGAGGGCGCAATTGATGCAGCAAGCATCCTAAAGCCAATGCTTGCACGTGGTGAGCTCCAGACAATTGGCGCAACAACTCTTGATGAGTATCGCAAGCACTTGGAAAAGGATGCTGCTTTAGAGCGTCGCTTCCAACCAATTCAAGTAGCTGAACCATCACTTACCCACACCATTGAGATCCTAAAAGGTCTTCGTGATCGCTATGAATCACACCATAAAGTTTCCATAAATGATGATGCAATTGTTGCTGCCGCAACACTTGCAGATCGATACATCGCAGATCGTTTCTTGCCAGATAAAGCCATTGATCTTCTCGATGAGGCTGGATCTCGCCTTCGCATTCGTCGCATGACCGCGCCTCCTGAGCTACGCGCCTTTGATGACAAGATCGCTGATGTTAGAAAAGAGAAAGAGTCAGCAATTGATGGCCAAGATTTTGAAAAGGCTGCATCGCTTCGCGATAAAGAGAAGCAATTAATGGTTGAAAAATCTGAGCGCGAAAAATCTTGGAAGGCAGGAGACCTTGATGTTGTCTCCGAAGTTGATGAAGAGTTAATTGCTGAAGTCCTCTCAACTGCAACAGGAATTCCGGTATTTAAGTTAACTGAAGCTGAAACTTCTCGCTTGCTTCGTATGGAAGATGAACTCCATAAGCGCGTGATTGGCCAAGAGCAAGCAATTAAAGCTCTCTCTCAAGCAATTCGTCGTACTCGCGCAGGGCTAAAAGATCCTAAGCGCCCAGGTGGATCATTTATTTTTGCAGGTCCTTCAGGAGTTGGTAAGACAGAGCTTTCAAGAACTCTTGCCCAATTCCTCTTTGGTGATGAGGATGCACTCATCGCACTTGATATGTCAGAGTATTCCGAGAAGCACACCGCATCTCGCCTCTTTGGCGCTCCTCCAGGATATGTTGGATATGACGAGGGTGGTCAATTAACTGAGAAAGTTCGTCGCCGACCATTTTCTGTTGTGCTATTTGATGAGATTGAAAAAGCTCACCCAGATATCTTCAATTCACTTCTACAAGTTCTAGAAGAAGGTCGACTAACTGATGCTCAAGGACGTCAAGTTGATTTCAAGAACACTGTGATCATCATGACAACCAACCTTGGAACTCGCGATATCTCCAAGTCCTTAGCTCTTGGCTTTACTAACGTCAATGATGCTCTAGGTAATTATGAGCGGATGAAGAATAAGGTCCAAGATGAACTAAAGAATCACTTCCGCCCAGAATTCCTCAACCGCATTGATGATGTAGTTGTCTTCCACCAGTTATCTGAAAACGAAATCGTTCAGATTGTTGATTTGATGATTACAAATCTTGAGACGCGCCTGAAGGCAAAAGATATGGGAATTGAATTAACCTCAAAGGCAAAGGCAGTACTTGCCCACCGCGGTTATGACCCAGTGCTAGGTGCTCGTCCACTTCGTAGAACAATTCAACGAGAGATCGAGGATGTCTTATCAGAGAAGATTCTCTTTGGTGAGATCAAGAGCGGTCAGATAATCCTTATCGATGTTGAGGGAGAAGAAGGCAAAGAGACATTGACCTTCAAAGGAGTGCCACGCGAAGCACTTCCTGATTCTCCTGAAAATCTAGCAGAGGCTCCAACCGCTTAATTAAGCGACGTGCTCTTAGGGGCAAGCCAGATAATTCCTAGCTCAGTCAGGGCCTGCTGCATATCTTTGTCATATGTAATTACGCCATCTATGAGTTCGCTTATTAGATGGGCAGATCCGATATGAATTGAATCTAAGGAGCGCACTTGTCTCGGCAGAGGAATCTCTTCGATTAGATCAATTACTTCCTCGCTAATGGGCAGGAAATCAAAGTGATGCATCACTTGATCACGAACTTTTGTAATAGAAGCGCCACTTCTAGCAAGTGTTCTTGCTACCTCAACTTTTGCTAGGACTGAGGTAAACATCTTCTGATTAATGACTCTTAGTAGGGCTTGACTTTCCTCTTCCTTAATTATTAATTTGATTATGGCTGAGCTATCGATGTAGTAATTCAACGATTTTCTCTTCTTACCTCAACAAGTGATTCAGAGGCAGTTCCTCTGCCTTGCCAAATAACCTGTGCTTCTTTGGGTGAGTTAGAATTCTTTGCAGGTAGTATCAAGCCTTTCTCAACCATTGCATTGAATAGAACTTCTCTATCGGACTCTATTTTCAATCTCTTAAGATTCTTTGACATGGAGGCAATTTTCTTCCTTAATGCAAGAATCAATTTGAGAATTAACCTAATTTGGGGAAAAGCTCCCATTGTTAACACCCCTTACTCCATATAGGGAGAGTCTAAGATTTAAGTATGAAGCTTGGGCCCAGGTTTCAATAATTTGATGCCCTTTAATACCGAGAGTATTCAGTTATGCTCCTGCAATCTCTGAACTAAACTGAAGAGCTGAGAATAGATGATTACATCCAAGGTAGGCATTTATTGAGATAACCCTGCCTAGTCAAGCCTTGTGCCTTAGACTTTACCCCTAACAGGCACTAGCCTGAAATAAAAGAGAGAAGAAAAATATGGATGAGAAAGCCCTATTAAAGCTCTGGAACGAAAAGCGCATGCAGATAATCATGGCTCAAGTAGCTCCAGCCTTAGTATTAATTGCAGTATTTGTTCTTGCTGCCCAAGGAACCTTTGCAACAGCTAGCGATGCAGCTGGTTATCTCACAATTGCAGTAGCGGCAGTGACTGGATTTCTAGCAATTGTTTCCCAGTATGCAGCTATTCGTGAGGCAGAGGCCCTACTTCTTGATATGGGTAAGGTTAAAGATCCATCAGCCCTAACAAAGAAGATTGCTTCATCAAGAGACTTCCTATCACTAACCGCAATTGCAGTAATCGGTCTAGGACTAGCAATATTTGCGCTAGTTATTTGGGCGGTAATGGCTTAAATATGGAGATAGCAGTAGCGATCTTCTTGATATTTGCACTCTTAGTTGGTGTGGTCATATTTAGATTTGATCACCCAACTAAGCGTGGGCCAAAGATTACTGGCCGTGGTGGCGACTTTAACGAGTAGAACTAGAGTTGGATGACTTTGCTTCCAACGATCAAGTCGTGAACGGTCCTTCGATCGCTGCGAAATACAAATAAGCTATCAATAACAAAAGTAATTCCACTAGTTGCACCTGAGAGAAGTTGACCAGCAAGGCCTTTAACGGCAAATTCACGTAGCGCCATTCTTGCCCAAGTAAAACGCTCTCCAGTGCTTGCATCAACAACTACTTGCTTCAAGATCCGCTTTGCAGGGCTCTGTCCGGTTTGCCAGGTATATAAGCTCCAAACAATCCAGCCAATAGCTAAAGTCACAACTAGAAGAGCAGCATCAAGCAGAGCTGCGCCAAAGCGTGCCTGAACTGAAGCCAATTGCTCAGAGGCAGGAGTGGGAGTATCCAGGTTTTCATTTTCCATAATTGAATTAAAGCACAAATCTAAGAAGTATTTTAAGTAGATACTTCAAATCGGAACTGCGATAATCATTACGCCATGAAAGCAAAGATCAAGAACGGTTTCCCGCCCAAGATATGTCAGCGCTGCGGCCTTGAGTTTGAATGGCGGAAAAAGTGGGCCAGGGATTGGCCCAGCGTTAAATATTGCTCTAAGCGCTGCAAAGCAGGCAAATAGCTACATAGGTGGAATCAAGGTGTTGGCAAAGATCTGCCAAGCTAGAGCTGATTTAGCAATTAGTGAGAGCGTGATGTAGCTGCGCTCACCTCTTAGATAATCACTCCACTTTCCAACCTTCTTATATTGCAACCATTGCACCAGAGCAAAGGAATTAAAGAATAAGAAGATAGTTAGGACAATTCCATAGACAAAGGCTGGAGCTGAGGTCTCGCCAACCCCGCCAATTGAAAATACATAAAATAGCAACGCAACCCAAGGAATAATTCCAGTAATACAACCAAAGATAAATGGCAGCCAGCCACCATTTCCTGGTGTTTCATATTTCTCCTGGAGCCAACCAAATAAAATCATTGAAGCATTAACGCCAAATATTGCAATCAGTGCGGTGATATCAGCAATTCCAGTGACTTGAGCAATTAAAACAATCATCACCGATGAGCTGATGGAGTACTCCACCCATCTGAAGTAATTACGCTGCGCAAGAAGACCTGCGCTATAGCGAGGAAAGAATTTAGGGCTAGCCACAATGAAATGAGCAAGCGCAGATAAACCTAGGAATATTGCAACTGTTAGCCCAATTGGTGTCTCAAATAAGATCACTGATGGAGCAAATGAAGATCCTGGAGGACCCGCCATATAGGTAGCTGTTACTGGAAGTGCGAAATCACTACTTAGGGCAAGAACAGCTGCCATCTGAAATAGATGGAGTAGGCCTGCCAAGATGTTTACCTTACGAAGTCCCTGCATTGTTATATCTTTACTCATAGGCTCAAGTTACCCTCCGGCTAAAGATGCGCCCCGATACACGCCGAGTAATAATTATAAAATAGAGGTGACTTCACCTCGCAGCGGTAATACAGTTTGTTATGGCCAAAAACGAAGTTAATGATGGGGAAAAATCGATAATTCCTGCCAAGTATGTAGATGTAGTTGAAGATGTCTTTCACGCAATCTTGGCAATATCACTTCTAGGAATTGGAATCGGCGCCTTCTTCTATAGCGGCCAGAGGCTAATTGAAACTGAGCCATTCTTTCCAAATGGAATGATTCAAGGCGTTAACGATATTCTATTTATTGTTATTATCCTTGAAATTTTAAGAACAGTTATTTCTCGCTTTACAGATGGTGTTTATCAATTAGATAAGTTCTTGATTATCGGAGTTATCGCTGCTGTCCGGCACATTCTTACCGTTGGCGCATCTCTTACACTGGAATCAGGAAAGAGTGACACTGCATTTGAAAGATCAATCTATGAAATGGGCCTTAATGCCCTAATTGTGGTGGCACTCGTCTTTGCAATCTTCTTATCAAAATCAGCGCACCGCAATCGCTAACTATTAAGTAAGCGTTCTTCCCCGATCAAACTGCAACGGCCAGTCAATCTTTACCCCGAGTTCCTCTGCTGCTGCCATTGCCCATCTAGGGTTTCTAATCATCGCTCTTGCAAGAAATACAGCATCAGCCTTTCCTGATGAGATGATCTCATCAGCTTGTTTAGCGCCGGTTATTAATCCAACTGCAGATGTTGGAATATCTGCCCCCTGCCTAATTGCTTGAGCAAATGGCACCTGAAAACCAGGAACAGCTTTTATTGGCGCGTTATGTAGATTGCCACCACTTGAAACATCAACTAGATCAACACCTAGCTCCTTCATAAGCTTTGAGAGTTCAATGGATTCCTCAATACTCCAGCCCTGCTCAACCCAATCACTTGCGCTAATGCGAACAAATAACGGCATGGAATCAGGAATCACTGATCTAACTGCCTTGATAGTTTCAAGTAAGAATCTAATTCGATTCTCAAAAGAGCCGCCGTAGTTATCACTTCTCTGATTAGAAAGAGGTGAATAGAACTGATGGAATAGATAGCCATGGGCGGCGTGAATTTCAACTAAATCAAAGCCTGCCGCTACAGATCTTTTTGCAGCGCTTGCAAAGGCTTTAACGAGCTCTGCAATTTCAGCAACTGTTAGCTCATGAGGCTCAAGCATGCCGTGATAGGCAAGAGGAGATGATGAAACTGGAATCCAACCACCTTCTTCAAGGGATGCGATTCGATGATCATCCCAAGGAAGCATCGTTGAAGCTTTGCGTCCAGCATGAGCTAATTGAATTCCCATCTTCACATTTAAAGATTTTGCAAAATCATTAATAGGCTTAAAGGCACTTACCTTCTCATCACTTTCAAGTGAGGGACAACCAATGGAGATTCTTCCCTCCATAACCACGCCACTTGCTTCAGCCATTACTAAGCCAGGTGCTCCAGTAGCAAAAGCCATTAAATGGCCGTGATGCCAAGGAGAAATTAGCCCATCATTTGCTGAGTACTGACACATCGGGGAGACCCAGACTCTATTTTGAAAAGTAAGACCACGAAGCGTTAATGGATCAAATAGATTTGCCAATTAATTCACCGATTTCATAATAGATATTCATACTGGATAAAACCAGTAGCTGCGCCCTTTACAAAAGAATCATATAAAACTCTAGCCTGGGCATTATCTTCCTTAGTAATCCAATAGAGCCGCTCAGCGCCAATCTCTCTTCCATATTCTGCAGCCTTATCAAGCAGGGCTCTTCCAACCCCAGCCCCGCGAGATTCTGGATCAACAAAGAGATCTTCTAGATAGAGATAACCAACTGGATGCCAAGTAGAAGG
>OBON01000051.1_pt1 | contig 11914 bp, 14 predicted proteins | sample 1535311 | NCBI WGS metagenome assembly OBON01 (sample SAMEA3282984, study PRJEB22092) | marine metagenome | biome: marine pelagic biome; feature: mixed surface layer; material: sea water | collected 2014-06-20T10:15:00+00 | depth 2 m
GATCGACCCTAATTGCAGAGGGTATGGTCGGTGAACACGATGGCTCACTGACTATTCTTAATCCTTCATATGAGATTAGGGTTTAGCTTTGATTAAGAGATTGCTAAGCAAAAGCAGCGCTAGATGGTTCATTGTAGGAAGCGCGACATTTCTAATTGATACTAGTCTCTTTCTCCTTGTTTTTTCCCTAACAGATATCGTTATTGCATCGAATCTATTTTCTGGAGCGATTGCAACGCTATTTAACTACCTATCTCACTATCACTGGTCTTTTGCTAGCGATCGGGAGCATAAGCAGTCCACCGTGATTTACTTAGTTTTCTTTTTCATCTTTGCATTTTTAGGGACATCACTAGTTGTTACTCTAGTAAATAGTGGCCTAGAGCCTGCTTTTGCTAAAGTTGGAACGGCATTGATTATTGCTCCGATTAGTTTCTTTATAATGAAATTTATAACCTTTAGACGACGCAGTGATGCGAAATAGATTAATAATCGTCCCTACTTATAACGAGTTGGTAAGTGCTCCTCTGCTAGTCAGGCGTATTTTTAAACACATTACAAACTCTGATGTCTTAGTAGTTGACGATGGATCACCTGATAAAACTGCAGATGCGATAAGGAAGCTACAGCAAGAATTTCCCACGCTTCATCTATTGGAGCGAAAAACGAAATTAGGCCTTGGGAGTGCATATCGCTTGGGTTTTGCTTGGGGGCTAGAGCGAGGCTATGAAGAGCTAATTGAGATGGACGCCGATCTATCTCATAGGGTGCGAGATTTAAAGAAAATGATTGATGAAAAAGAATTACAACCCAATACAGATCTAGTAATAGGTAGTAGATGGATCCCAGGAGGAAAGACCGAGAATTGGTCAAAGAGCCGGGAGTTACTATCAAGAGCTGCAAATCTCTATGTTCGAGCCATGGTGGGGCTGGGAGTTAAAGATTCAACTGCTGGGTTTCGCATCTATTCCGCATCAATGCTGAAAAGACTTAATATGGAATCGATAAAGAGTGAGGGCTACTCATTTCAGATAGAGATGACAAGGGCTGTTCACAAACTTGGCGGAAAGATAATTGAAGTTCCAATCACATTTAGAGAGCGCGAAAATGGCGTGAGCAAGATGTCAAAGAAAATTGTTGGAGAAGCAATGATTCTCGTAACTCTTTGGGGATTAAAGCGGTTTTTAAGAGTTAAATAACTGGCGGTGGCGGTGGGATTTGAACCCACGGTTGGGTTTCCCCAACACGCGCTTTCGAGGCGCGCTCCTTAGGCCGCTCGGACACGCCACCGTAGGTGACTATACGCGAGGGCCTAATCAGTTTTTAAATTACCTCTTTTGAGCAAAGAACTGAGTTAATAACTCAGCGCACTCTTGCTCTAAAACACCTGAGATAACTTCAACTTTATGTAGCGCTCTTGGGTCGCGAATCAAATCCCATAGAGAGCCGCAGGCTCCTGCCTTCTCATCCCAGGCGCCAAAAACTAACCTAGGAATTCTTGCTGCCATTATCGCCCCCGCACACATCACACATGGTTCTAGAGTGACAACTAAGGTGCACTCATCTAAGCGCCAGGCGCCAATTGATCTTGAAGCTGCTTTGATAGCAACAATTTCTGCATGTCCTAGTGGATCTTTAAGGAGTTCTCGCTGATTATTTCCAAGAGCAACTATCTCGCCATCTTTATTAAGTATCACTGCGCCAACTGGCACATCACCACTTGAAGTACTTCCAAATTTTGCGCGCTCAAGTGCTACGCGCATTGCGCGTTCATGGTTCATTTAAAGATTCTCAATAACTTCACTATAAATATCGCCAAAGCCAATTCTTCTAGCAATTACATCTAACTGCTCCTCTGGATATAACTCGTCATCATCACAGATCATCTGCAGCTCCATGGCATCAAGGCCAAGATCTGCAAATATATTTAAATCCCCCGCTGGTTCATCAGCATCATCTTCTGCTGGAAATTCAATATCGCTTAACTCCAAAACCTCTGCAGCAATTTCATAATCAAGTGCTGCCATGACATCACTTAAAACCATCTGCATCTTTGCGCCAATCTGGCGGATAATTATGAAGAATTGATCATCGATAGCAAGAAGTGCAATTGCTCCGCCATCTACTTGTTGAGCTCTAAGCGCGTCAAGGACTAGACCGATATCACTAGTTGCTTCATCTGGTAATTGAGAGATTCGCCATTGCCCATCATCACGCCAGGAAAGGAGAGCAAACTCAAGAGTTTCGTCTGCCATCTCACACCTCCCGCTCATAAGAAATGCAATGCCTCATAGTTCCACCGTTGCCCTTGGTAGTAAAGTGCCGCCATGAAGGTCGTTGTAGTAAATCACCCGCTTGTGACCCATAAATTGACGGTGCTACGCGATAAGCAGACTAATTCACAAATTTTCAGGCACTTGGTTGAGGAGCTAGTCACCCTTTTAGCATATGAAGCAACTAGGGATGTAAAAATCCAAGAGGTCTCGATTCAGACTCCAGTTACTCAGACAAAAGGTGCGATGCTGGCAACGCCTCGTCCTGTAGTAGTTCCAATTCTTAGAGCTGGCCTTGGAATGCTTGAGGGAATGATGCGCGTTATTCCTAGCGCTGATGTTGGATTTTTAGGGATGGTTAGAGATGAAAAGACTCTCCAAGCATCGACCTATGCAAATAGATTGCCAGATGATTTAACAAAGCGTCAGTGCTATGTCCTAGATCCAATGCTTGCAACTGGCGGAACTCTAATTGCTGCCATTAATTATCTAATTGAGCGAGGGGCAGAATCTGTTACAGCTATCTGTTTACTCTCAGCCCCTGAGGGAGCAAAGGCAGTGGAAGAGGCATTTAAGGATTCTAAGACTCCGATAGCTATTGTTACTGGCGCAATGGATGAGAAGTTAAACGAGCATGGCTATATCGTTCCTGGCCTTGGCGATGCTGGAGATCGACTCTACGGAGTTGTCTAAATGGCTAATACCTCCCCAGGATATGGAATAACTATTCGCGTCGAAGGACGGGCTGAATTTCAACCTGTTGCTGAGATAACCACAATCATTTCTCGAGAAGGTGCGATGGTTACCGCACTTGATGTTGTTGAATCACAGATAGATGGCGTTGTTATTGATGTTACCTGTGATGCAATAGATGTTGCTCACGGAGATAGAATTACAGCAGCGCTAAGTGCCTCACCAATTCTTAATGTAAAGAAAGTCTCTGATAGAACATTTTTGCTCCACCTTGGTGGAAAACTTGAGGTTAATTCAAAAGTTCCTCTTAAAACTCGTGATGATCTATCCAGGGCCTATACCCCAGGGGTTGCAAGAATCTGCCTAGCAATTGCTAAAGACCCATCTGATGCAAGACGCCTCACAATTAAGCGCAATACCGTCGCTGTTGTCACCGATGGATCGGCAGTTTTAGGCCTTGGAAATCTAGGTCCTGCAGCAGCGCTTCCAGTGATGGAGGGTAAAGCTGCTTTATTTAAGAGATTTGCTGATGTTGATGCTTGGCCGGTCTGTCTTGATACTCAAGATGTTGATGAAATTGTAAGAACTGTTCAGTTAATAGCCCCGGTCTATGGCGGAATTAATCTAGAAGATATCTCAGCTCCAAGATGTTTTGAGATTGAAGCGCGCCTTAGAGAACTACTTGATATTCCTGTTTTCCATGATGATCAACATGGCACAGCAGTTGTTGTTCTAGCTGCTCTTCGCAATGCTTTAAAGCTAGTTAAAAAAGATCTTGGCAAAACTAAAATCGTTCTAAATGGCGCAGGAGCTGCTGGAACAGCGATTGCTCGCCTCCTTGTCCTTGCAGGGGCTAGGAACATAATTGGCTTTGATAGCAGTGGAGTAATCAATAAAAAGAGCGCTAGTAATAGCGATATGCGCAAGTGGTTTATTGAGAACTGCAACCCAGAGCAATTTGAAGGAAATCTCAGCCAAGCTATGAATGGGGCTGATATCTTCATTGGAGTTAGCGCGCCAAATCTCTTAAGTGAGGCCGATATCCAATCAATGGCGAAGGGCTCTATTGTCTTTGCGCTAGCTAATCCAGATCCTGAAATTGATCCAGTAATTGCTAGAAAACATGCAGCTGTTGTTGCAACAGGAAGAAGTGATCAACCAAATCAGATCAATAATGTTTTAGCATTCCCTGGGATATTTCGCGGGTTACTAGATGCTGGAGCGTCAAAGATTACTGATGAGCTACTTGTTGCCTGCGCTGAAGCAATTGCAAGTTGTGTAAGTGAGAGCCAATTAAATGCCTCCTTCATAGTTCCCAGTGTTTTTGATGCAAATGTCGTTAAGTCTGTAGCAGATGCGGTAAAGAGGTTTACTTAAATTGTCGATTGCTGATTGGGTTGAGCAGTATTTAAACTCCTCCGCCCCTTTCTTTATCTACGTTGCCCTGGGAGCTATTGTTTTTCTTGAAACTGGGGTGCTTTTAGCCTTCTTCCTGCCTGGAGATTCAATCCTCTTTGCCGCAGGGTTAGTAGCTGCGACAAGAGATGATACAAACATTTTATTTCTAGTCACCATAATATTTATTGCAGCATTTATGGGAGATCAGGTGGGCTATGTATTGGGGCGAAAATATGGGCGAAGTTATCTAGAGAGGCGATCTTCAAAGCGAATCGATGCGATGGTAGTTCGCGCTGAAGCTTTCTATGAAAAATATGGCTGGAGCGCAGTCATTCTGGCTCGCTTCTATCCCTGGATTCGCACCTTTATGCCGCCTATTGCTGGAATTGCCAAGATGAATTACTACAAATTCTTAGCAGCTAATGCTTTAGGGGCTCTGCTCTGGGGGGTAGGTATAACGCTCCTTGGTTTTTATGCTGCTTCAATTCCATTACTAAAGGACTCATCTAGGGGCATTGCGATTTTCTTTGTATTGCTAACTATCGGCTTAACGCTAAAGAATTACCTGCGCTCTAAGCGCGATTGACGGACTCCGCCAACTAATACCCCGATATAAGTCATTGCAATTCCAGATACTAGATACCAACTAACGCTTACCCCTTGGGTTGGCGAGTAGATATCTAAAAGTAATGAAGCAATCAACTGACCACCAACGCTAAAGAGAGTAAAGGTTAAAACTCCTAAGTGTTGGACAATCAAAGAGGTCGCTGCAATATAGATAACTCCAATTACCCCGCCGGTATAGATCCACCAAGGACCTACCGGAAGAGGTTGTAGTTCAACTCTTCCAAGTGCGATAAGAATTATTATGAATAGAGTTAAAAAGGATGTTCCCGTTATGAAGTTAAGAAGAGATGTTGTGTAGCTATTTTGTGAATACTCATTAATCTGGCCATTTAGCGCTCGCTGCACCCCAACTAAAGCTCCAGCTATTAGAGCTAGAAGGAGTGCAAAGAGTTGAAAATTATCAGCCTCTAACTTATCTATCACTGAGACTAGAACTGCAATAACGGTAATCAATGCCGCTGCAATTCGCCTTGGTGAGATGAGTTTTACGCCTCCACCGGTTAAACCTATTCGATCAACTAGAAGCGATACTGCGCTCTGACCTGCAATAGAGGCAACAGAGTAGAGAGCCACACCGATTAAAGGAACGACGCTGGTTTGAAGGGCTACAAATGCCCCGCCAAGTGCTCCTGCAAGAAGTCTTATCTTTGGAATTTCTCCGCTACTAACTGCGCTTCTAAGGCGCTTAATGCCTTCTTTAATTTTAGGGCTAAAAATTGCATAGATAGTTATAAAGAAAAGTCCTGAAGAAAATGAAACTAAAGCAGCTTGCGGCGCGTTATCTAGGCGATATGAGAGCTCACCATTAGCTCTTGCTTGAAAGGCAATCATTACCCCAGAGAGGGCGGCAAGTCCATCTAGCCGCAGAGCTCTACTCTTTAACTTGGCCACTTAACTCCAACCACTTATCTTCTAGTTCAGATCGAACCTTTCCTATATCGGTAAGTTTAGCGCCAACTTCAAGAAGTCTCTGGTGATCAAAGGAAGCGCTCTCTTGCTCCTTTATTAACTCTTGCTCTTGCGCAATGACTCTCTCTAGTTGTTTCTCTACTTTTGCTAACTCTTTCTTAACTAGACGCAATTGCGCAGCCCCTGAAATCTCTTTTCTATCCTCAGTAACAACGCTTCTTGAAATCATCTCAGCTCTGAGATCTAAGTATTGTTCAATTCCTAGAGCCAAATCTTGAAGCGTCTCATTGCCAAGAAGGCCAACAAAGCGATCACAGACTCTCTCTAGGAAATAGCGATCATGAGAGATAACTATTATCACTCCAGCATAGGTATCTAAGAGATCTTCTAGAGCTGTTAAGGTTTCAACATCAAAGTCATTTGTTGGCTCATCTAGTAAGAGCACATTTGGTGAAGCCATCAGTAGGCGGGTTAATTGCAACCTTCGTTTTTCGCCTCCTGATAAATCGCGGACCATCTTCTGCTGACCTTCATAATCAAAGCCAAGGCGCTCACAGAGTTGTGATGCTGAAATCTCACGCCCTCCGGCAAGATCTACTCGCAGAGCAACATTTTCAACAGCCTCTAGCACTCGCCAGGATGGGTTTAACTCCTCTAGGTGCTGGGAGAGAAATGCAGCTTTTACTGTTATTCCGGTCTGTAGCTTGCCTGAGGAGAAGCGATATTGCCCAGCCAGGGTTCGCATTAAGGTTGTTTTCCCTGAGCCATTAACGCCAACAATTGCGATGCGATCTGCAGGGCCGATATTCCAATTGAGTTTTTCGATAAGAGTTGTTTCACCGATACTTAATTTGGCATTATGAATCTCATAGACTGTATTTCCTAATCGATTGGTAGCAAAATTTAATAACTCTGCGCTATTTCTTGGAGCAGGCTCTGCTGAGATTAATTGATTTGCAGCATCAACTCGAAACTTTGGCTTTGAAGTTCTTGCCGGCGCTCCTCTGCGCAGCCAGGCAAGTTCTTTGCGAATTAAGTTATTCCGTCTGGCATCCTCTGCTCCTGCTTGTCTTGCTCTCTCAGCTTTTGCAAGAACATATGCAGAGTAACCACCTTCATATGATTCAACTTTTCCATCAATTACCTCCCAGATGGAATCTGATACTTCATCTAAGAACCAACGATCATGGGTAATTACTACAACAGCAAGTTCACGGCGCTTGCGAAGATGTTTTGCAAGCCAGGCAACTCCTTCAACATCAAGATGATTTGTTGGTTCATCAAGTAAAACGATATCTAGACTCTGGATTAATAGCTTTGCAATCCCAACTCTTCGCTTCTCACCTCCTGATAGTGAGGCAAATGGGCGATCCATAATCGAGCTTTCATATCCACCAAAGAGCCCTGCAAATATTTCTCGCACTCCAGCATCACTTGCCCACTCATGAACTTTCTTAACTCCAACTACAACATCTCTAACTGTTGCACCTGCCCCAGCGCTATCAACCTGGCTTAGCGAGCCAAGCTTTGCCCAGTTAGCTCTTGTGACTCGTCCAGCATCGGGTTCTTCAAGGCCTGCCAGGATTTTAAGTAGCGTTGATTTACCACCGCCATTTCGTCCAACAATGCCGATCCGCTCACCTTCAGAGATTCCAAGTGAGACATCAACTAAAAGGGGCCTGATATCAAAGGCCTTTGAAACCCCTTCGATATTGATGATGTTGCGAGCCATAAGAGCGCAGAGTATTACAGAGTTTGGGGCTCATCTAGGCTAGAAAAGAACTCCTACAGCACTTTTTTGTAGCCATGAGGCGAACACCTCGCACTAAAAATCTAATTAGAACTATGAAGTCACCAAGATGAAGCAAATATGAATCAACTTAATAATCCGAGTTTTGCGGCAGTAAATGAATGGTCGTGAAAATCAATGGTTATCTCTCTACCTAACTTTTCCTCGATGATACTTCCCACGCCGAGAGACGCTTGAGCTATACCTCCACCAAAAGCAACAGGCATATTTTGAGAATTTAACCGTCTCTCCATGCGCTTCACCAATTCTGTAAGGCAATCTGCAGCTCTACCTAAAATTGCTTTTGCGCTCTCTGATCCCTGGGAGGCTGAGATACCAACAATCTGCGCTAAGTTTGCGATTTTAGATCTATCATTTGAGTAGACAAACTCTCTTATCCCAGGCCAATCTCTCGCTCCAATATCTTGTAAGAGATATTCAGATAGAAGATCCAATGAATCTAAATCTTCTAACTGTGCAATCAGAGAACGTAAAGCTTGTTTTCCAATCCAATATCCTGCTCCTTCGTCTCCTAACAAATAACCCCAACCACCAAGACTTAATTCCTGCCCGTCCGGGTTAATGTGAACTGTGATTGAGCCCGTTCCGGCGTATAAGTAAATACCTTCTCCAGGCTCAAATGCTGATCTATAGGCAAGACCTACATCTGTTCCTATAGACAACTTAGAAGAGGGAAAGGTTTTTAAAAACTTTTCTTGAATTACATCAGGGGAGCCTAAACCAGTAATTCCAAGTGTTATGGCACTTGGCCTGAGATTGCCCAAATTTGAAATTAGTTCTTGAAGGAATTTATCCAATTTAACCTGAGACTCAGGCCGATAGAGATGGCCATCAATAGGCGCTGAATTTCCTGTGGCTTTAATAACGCCAGACTCATCAACCAAGCTCCACTTGGTTGAAGATGAGCCACCATCAATTCCAAGACTTAACATAACCTAACCCTAGTAACCTTGGCGCATGGAGGCCAAATACCTATTTGCTGGCGCTGGAATTCTAATTGTTCTCATCTACGCCTTTGGTTCAGGAATCTGGGTCTCCTCCTCCCCTGGATGGTATTCATCGCTTAATAGACCACCATGGCAGCCGCCGAGCTATATCTTTGGAATTATCTGGCCCTATAACTTTTTAGTCTTAGGAATTGCTTCATACCAAGTCTCACTATCATTAACCAAATTTGAAAATATCCTATGGCTAGTATTCTTTGGGTTAAGCGTTGCTGCAGCACTTACCTGGGCCTATCAATTCTATGTTCCTCATAATCTCACCCTCGCTCCAATTGCTTTAACTTTATGCGCTCTCCTAACTCTTCCAGTTCTCTATTTAACATTTAAAGCTACGCTACTTATGGGACTTCTTCTCATTCCTTATCAAATATGGGTTGCAATTGCTGCAAGCCTTGCCTGGGGATACTCCACTAGAAATTAAGCTGTTTGATCATCAAGGGTTGCAGCAGAGACAGCTCCAGCAGATGCCACTAATACTCCAAGGCCGATAAAGACTGAACTTGCTCCAAATGGGGCAGCAAGAGCTCCTGCTGCCAGTGGAACTAGGAACTGACCCATTCGATTACCAAATAGTCGAATTGAAATTGCCATAGCTCGCTCCCCAACTGGGGTCTTCTTAGAAACTATCGACATAGTTAACGGCTGGCCAATTCCTAATAGAAATCCAACTATGGCTATAGATAAGCCAAGGGCTAGAGAGCTAATGGACTGTAGAGAGAGGAAATAGCGCTGACATGAAAGCATTCTCAGATTGATGACACTTTAGTGAAAAGGCTCAAAAACTGCCATTATGAGCCTATGAAGTTCTCAGCCTCACATCTTGCTACATCCACGAGAACTTATGACGGGATAACTCTCAGCGTTGAAAATGGCGTGATTACTCAGATAGAGAGCGGCCAAGCAGCTGGGGCAAAACAACTAAGCGGGGTAGTAATTCCAGGCTTTGTAGATATCCATTGTCATGGCGGAGGCGGCTATGACTTATCTGTAGATCCTAGGGGAGCTGAGTTTCATCTAAGGCATGGAAGTACGACTTTGCTTGCAAGTTTTATCTCAGAGCCAGTTACTTTGATAAGAGAGAAAATCTCTAGATTAAAGCTTGGAAGAAATCTGATCGGCATCCATCTTGAGGGGCCTTATCTATCTCATAATCACTGCGGAGCACATAAGAAAGAGTATTTACTATCGCCAGAGATGGATGACATAAAAGAATATGTCTCTAGCGGCAAGGTGCGTTATATAACTATTGCTCCAGAGATAGATGGTGCACTTGAGGCAATTTCATACCTTGCTAGCAATAATATAAAGGTCGCTATCGGACATAGCGCAGCCACATCGGTAGATATCAAAGAAGCAATAGCAAATGGTGCAATTGGTGTTACCCACTTTTATAATGGCATGAGAAAAGAATTAGATAATCAAGATTGCCTTGCGGGATATAGTCTTAATCAAAGTTCGCTCTACTTGGAATTAATCATGGATGGAGTTCATCTTCCCTTTGATCTTATTAAAGAGGTAATAAAACGAGCTCCAGATCGGATCATCGCCATTACCGATGCAGCTCCATTTGCTGGAAACCCTGATGGTGAATATAAATTAGGTGAACTATCTGTAAAGGTTTCAGATGGAGTTGCTCGATTAAGTAGTAATGGCGCTCTTGCTGGAAGTATGTTGACTATGGATAAGGCCTTTAAGAATGCAATGGATAACCTTGGCCTTGACTTAGTCAATGCAGTTAATATCTTCTCGACAAATCCAGCTAAATTGCTAGGGGAGGATCTTGTTGGTGATATTGCCGTTGGCAAGAAGGCAAACTTTCTCACCTTTGATGAGAAGTGGAACCTAAATGAGGTCTACTTTGAAGGTGAATTAGTTTCCTAGATCTTTAAGAGCCTGACCTGAAGTTCGATAGACGGTCCATTCATCCATAGCTTCAGCTCCTAAGCTTCGATAAAACTCTATTGCTGGTGAATTCCAATCCAGGACCCACCACTGCAAGCGACCATAACCTTGCTTATCGCAGATTTGAGCTAGGTGTTTTAGTAGAGCTTTGCCATAACCCTTTGCTCGAAATTCTGGCTTGATATAAAGATCTTCTAGGTAGATTCCATGTTTTGCCTGCCAGGTTGAGTAATTGAGAAACCAAATTGCCATTCCAGCTATCTGACCATCAACCTCAACTAAATCACAGAAGACTTTTGGCTCTTTGGCAAAGATTGTATTTAGTAGATCATCTCTGCTTGCCTCGACTTGATCTGGGGCTTTTTCATAAGTAGCGAGATCTTGGATGAGTTGTAATACTTCACCAACTTCCTCCCTCTTTGCTGGACGAATCTTCAAGCTCGCTCCTCCTTAATGGAATTACCGCCATCAACAATAATTGCTTGTCCTGTTATATATGAAGCCCCTGGAGTTGCAAGCCAAGTAATTGCTGATGCAATCTCATCAGCCCTTCCTCCTCGTCCAAGGGGAACAGATGCGCCTTGAGATTTTTCACTCTCACTAATGGAATCTGTTGCTATCCATCCTGGAAGTATCGCGTTGCAGGTAATTCCATACTTTGCTTCATCAAGAGCTATTGATTTAGTTAATCCAACGAGGGCTGCTTTTGCTGTTGCATAAACAGGCTGATTTTTCATTGCCATTACATGGCCAGTGAGGCTACTAATCATGATGATTCTGCCGCTCTTTGATTGGCGAATCTTTGGTAGAAAGTACTTGGTTGTAAGAAAAGCTGTCTCAAGATTTCGTGACATGCCAATTCGAAGGGCCTCTAAGGAAAGTTGAGAGATATCGGTAGCTTCCGCCTCGCTTGCAGGAGAGGTCACACTTGTCATCCCAGCATTATTAACCAAGATATCTAGGCTTGAAATCTTTGATTCCAGTGCCTGAACATCGCTTTCATTCGTTAGATCGGCAATGAATCCCTTTACTCCGAGCTCATCAGCTCGTTTGTATATGCGATCTGATGTTGAAGTGATAGAAACTTCTGCACCTAGTTCTTTAAGGGCCTTAGCCGCTGCAAAACCAATTCCTGAAGCATCGCCTGCTCCAGTTACTAGCACGCTCTTGCCCTTAAGTGAGAACATAAAGGACACTGTAACCAGAACACCTCTAGAATCTCCATAGAGATTTAAGGGTCTGTGAAGAGATGGGGCGATATGTTCACTTGGGGCGTCTCAACATCCTCTTATCAAATC
>OBON01000053.1_pt1 | contig 11640 bp, 9 predicted proteins | sample 1535311 | NCBI WGS metagenome assembly OBON01 (sample SAMEA3282984, study PRJEB22092) | marine metagenome | biome: marine pelagic biome; feature: mixed surface layer; material: sea water | collected 2014-06-20T10:15:00+00 | depth 2 m
CCTGAGGGGACATAGGCCTGGGCTATAGAGACTGTCCCAATGCCAAATCCAAGAAACAGAAAATGCTCCGATCGGCGGCTCGGTCGAGCTTCCCATCGCGGTCTGGCACAGGTCGACCAGTGTAGCACTCCTGTCCCATGATGCGTATGTGGGACAGGTCGGGTAGCCGTCCGGGCCGCACGATCTCGAGCGGCGACGTACCAGCCAGCGTGGGGCGTGGCATCGCATTACCGACCACGTTCGCAGAGTTCATCAGGTAAAGAAGCCAAAAGCGCTTATTGTATGAGGTGAGCTCGCCCATCGCTAGTGATAGGGATGTGCGGACCCGAGGAAAGTGGACGCCCCACACAGCCTCCGCAACGCCGTTCTGCGCCGACCGGTAGCGACACGTAGCGATGTGCTCGACCGCAAGCTCATCAAGAAAATCCGAGTATTCGGCCGAGACGTACTCCTTCGCCCCATCGTACTGCAAGCCCGCAACGTTGTGCCCAAAGACGGCCATGCGGGAGTTATAAACGCAGAACGCGCGGCGAAGGGAGGCAGTGGTGCGGTCAAGCATGGGCAGCACCATCACGTATTTGGAGAAATCGTCGACGAAACACACTGCGTACCGAGCGCCGAAATACAAGTCCTCGCAGGCACATCCGAAAACGTCGGAATGCGTCCACTCGCCAACACGCGACGTGCGTCGCTCTTTGACTGACGAGAGGTGGAGCTTCTTGAATTTGTATTCCATGCAGGTATCGCAGACGTGGGTTCCTCCGAGTGGCGGTACACCGCGTGCGTGTTTGTGGAGTAACGACATCGTGCGTGGCGATACATGCATCAAGGCCATGTGCCACCACCGCCAGATGCCAGGCGGGCTGGATGCGGGGAGAGGGGAGACACCGCTATTATTGTTCATATTGACATGAACAATATTATCACGCGGTGGTGAGGGCGCCTGAACCGCACCGGCAGATGCCTGAACCGCACCGGCAGACGCTGAGCGTGTGGTGGGTTGAGGAGAAGTTGGCAAAACCGTAACGTGCGGAAGTGCTGGTGAGATTGTGACGTCGAGCATATAAAGTGGGCCAGTAAAAGGGAAGAAAGTATTATCTGGCAAATACATGAAATTCCCGGGCCGGGAGGCAGAGCCGAGGCTCACCGAAATATCCATGTAAGCTGAGGCATAAGGCGCCGACCAAAGCATCCTGGTGAATCCAGTGCACGAGAACATCTCAGGCACCACAATATCGACGTTTGTACTCCAGCCGGTTGGACGTACGGAGACAATGGACGCACCCATGCAAGGAACGGGGACCAGTGCGCCGGATGCAACCCTCAATTTGAGCGGGGGATTCCACCGTGTGACACGCATTCGCGGTGGGGAGCCGTGAACAGGCGCAGGGCAACACATAACGTCCGCACCCGTATCAAAAATAGCAAATTCGCTATTCGTGGGCGTGGGGGGGCGAAAGGTCACACCCTTGTGTTGGTGGCTGAGGATACTGGAACCCACGGCCGACGCCGTAGCGTCGACAAAACCGGGACCAAGGGCAGACAGAGACGTGTCGACAAAATGTTGTTCCGTCGTCAGGTTCTGCAAATTTATGATGCCCACCGTGAAGTCCTCAGGCATGCACCGATCCACAGCGTCGACCGTAAAAAGCCCGTGGGTCGAGTGCACCGGGGAGTCAGACGGGAGAGCGCGAACGGATGTGCGCAAAACAGTGCAGTTGCGCAAGACATTTCCAAACGATGCGCGCCCGCTCGATCCGCCAAGGGAGAGGGCAGAAAGTGTAGCCATTCGGAGGGCCGTACGTCCGCGAGCGCCGCGTACCACGGGTCGGCGCACGACAGGCGCGTGCCGTGTCTGGGTCTGCAACATGTATATAGCACCGCTGGCAATTGCAGCAAATGCCATAAAAAACGTCATAGCGACCGCAGTCGCTGGTGTAAAAACCGACGCCATCGCGCCGCCGTCGATCAGCAGGTGATTGGTGAATATATTGCTCGACGAGAAATGCAGCGCGGCCGGAAAAATAAAGAGCAGCACACCAATAAATAGTACGCGTGGTGAGAAGCCCAACGGAATCCCGCGGTCGTTGCGCACAATAGCCTCTGCGCCCGTGCCCCTCTTTGTCTCTCAATTCCCAAGCTCTCGGGTTGAGCGCTGACTCGCGTCGTCGCCGTTTTTCCTCTCACTTACTCTAACAAAGTCGGAATGATAGCTTTTAACTTATGTTAAAAGAGGAAAGTCTGGGCTCCATAGGAGAAAGTACCAGGTAATACCTGGCAAGAGTGATCTTAGGGATAGTGCCACAGAAAATAAACCGCCTAATCAAGGCAAGGGTGAAAAGGTGAGGTAAGAGCTCACCGGTTTTTTAGTAATAAAAAACGCATGGAAAACCCTACTTGGAGCAAGACCAAATAGGAGTAGCGCGATTAACTTTGTTAATCAGATTTCCTAAATTAGCTACTCGGGTTGGTTGCTTGAGCTGTTTGGTGACAAACAGTCTAGATAAATTATCATTTTAAAAGACAAAACCCAGCTTACAGATCAACTAGCAAAAAATCAAAAATTTAAGAACAAAAACAGAACAATCTACAATTGTATTAATACAATTGACTATATTTTAAAAGACCATATAAACCCATAATATCCCATAAAGGGAAAAAAATGAATTATAAAAATGTTTATTTCAACTTTCGAAAACAAGCTGGACAAAAAAGGAAGGGTGTCGGTGCCAGCAACATTTAGATCCTATTTATCAAGTCTTGGTTATAATAGTGTCGTTTGCTATCCATCATTCACGAATCCATCTATTGAATTTTGTCCTCAAAGTAGAATTGAAAAAATTATTGAGACGATCGATAGCTTAAATCCATTTGAAGAAAACAGAGATGTTTTTTCAACTTCGATTTTAGCAGATAGTCATCAATTAAATTTTGATACTGAAGGACGGGTAACATTAACAGAGAAATTATTAGAGCATACAGGGGTGAAGGAAAAAGTTTTGTTTGTAGGACAGGGAAAAACTTTTCAAATGTGGGAACCTTCGCAATTTAAAAAATTTAGTGATGATGCTAGAAAAAAAGCAAAATTACAAAGATCAAACCTAAAATGGAATACTAACAATTAAACCAACGGAGATAAACATGCCAATAAATATAACAGCGCCAGAATTAAGAGAACTAAAACCAAGAATAGTAGTTTTGGGAGTAGGAGGAGCAGGCGGAAATGCAATTAATAATATGCTTGAAGCTGGATTAGAAGGCGTAGAATTTTATGCGGCAAATACAGATGCGCAAGCATTAAAACATAACTTTGCAGAATGTAAAATTCAACTTGGAGCAAATTTAACTAGAGGACTTGGAGCTGGAGCAAAAGCAGATATTGGTCAAGCAGCTGCCGATGAGTCAATGAATGAAATTATAAGTTTACTACAAGGTGCTAACATGGTTTTTGTAACTGCCGGAATGGGAGGTGGAACCGGAACTGGAGCTGCTCCTGTAATTGCAAAAGCTGCAAAAGATTTAAATATTTTAACAGTTGGCGTTGTAACAAAACCATTTATGTTCGAAGGGCCTGGCAGAATTAGAGTTGCAGAAAAAGGTTTGGAAGAATTAAGAAAATATTGTGACACCATGATTGTAATCCCAAATCAAAATCTTTTTAAAGTTGCAAATGAGAAAACAACTTTTCCAGACGCATTTAGAATGGCTGATAATGTTTTGATGCAAGGTGTAAAAGGAATTACAGATCTGATTGTAAAACCAGGTCTTATTAATTTAGATTTTGCAGATATTGAAACTGTGATGAGTGGCATGGGCAAAGCAATGATGGGAATGGGAGAGGCTGAGGGCGAGAAGAGAGCAATTCAAGCTGCCGAAGCTGCTATCACAAATCCTTTGATCGATGAGTATTCATTAAAAGGAGCAAGAGGTCTGTTAATTAATATAACTGGAGGTAACGACATAACTTTATTTGAAGTAGATGAAGCTTCAAATAAAATCAGAGCAGAAGTTGATCCATCAGCAGAAATTTTAGTAGGAACAACTTTTGACGAAAGTCTTGCTGGTAAGTTTAGAGTATCAATTGTTGCTACAGGTTTAAATGGAGAAGTGAGCATGAATAAGCCGGTAGTAAGCATGATCAGACATATTCAAAATAGAAATAATAGCTACACAAGACCATCTGCTTTTTCTGGAAATAGTTATTCATCTCTTCAAACATCTGCGCACATGGCTACCAATGGAGCGACAGCATTAGATATGAATGCTTACCCTCAGCATGAGCAAAATCAAGCTAAGGAACAAAAATTAGATGTTCAAACTAATTATCAAACTCAAACAGAGCAATCGCAGATTGAAACAAAAGAAGAAATTAGTCACGATCATTTAGAAATGAATATGGATGAACACTCTCTTTTTGGTCAAGCAGACCCGATTGAATTTGTGGAAGAAAGTTTTGAAAAAGTAGAAAATGAAAATCAGCTTTTTACAAACGATCAAGATGTTAATCATTCAATCTCAACGCAAGGCTCTTTGTCTGAAAAAAATCAAGAAGAGTTTACTAATGAAAACTTTTCTGAATTGAATACAGAAGATAAAAACGATTTAGAAATACCCGCGTTTCTACGAAGACAAACAAACTAAAATATTAGTGTTCTTTAATGTCACTGGATATAAGTCCCCATTATCCAGTGATGTTAAACGAGGTTATAAAGTCCATAAAACCAAATAATAAAAATACAATAGTCGACTGTACTTTTGGCTGTGGTGGTTATAGTAAAAAAATACTTGAGATTTTTCCAAATTATCAAATTATTGCAATAGATAGAGATCCTTCGGTAAAAAAATTTGCAGAAGCATTGAATGCTAGTTTTAAAAATAGATTTAAATTCATTAATGATAAATTCAGTAATCTAGAAAATATTATTAGGAATTATCAAGATGATATCAGTTACTTTATTTTTGATTTTGGAATCTCTTCTTTCCAACTAGATAATTATGATAGAGGTTTTTCTTTTAATTCCGAAATAAAATTAGATATGAGAATGGGTCATAATACAATTAGCGCCTATGAAATTGTAAATGAGGCGCCTTTAGAGGATCTTAATAGTATTATTAAAATTTTCGGAGAAGATAATGACCATAAAAAAATTGCTAAGGAAATAGTTCAAATAAGAAAAAATAAAACTATCCATACTACTAAGGAACTTCGCAATACAATTCTAAAAGCAAAAGGAAATCGGTATTTTAAAAAAGATCCCTGTACCAAAACGTTCCAGGCGTTGAGAATGATAGTTAATCAAGAACTCTCTGAGATATTTAATGCCTTAAAAAAAACAATAGAGTTAAGCAAGACAAATACGGGCATAACTACTGTAACTTTTCATTCTCTAGAAGACAGAATAGTAAAAAAAATTTTTAACATAAGTAAAGATTTAGAAAAAAATCCTTCAAGATATTTGCCAAAAATCACACCAAATACAGAGCAGAGTTATATCCAGAAAATGAGTAATAAAGCCATTAAACCAACAGAACATGAAATTGCAAAAAATCCAAGATCTCGCTCAGCAAAGTTAAGATCAATAATCAAAATTGGAAATGACAAACTTAACATAAATAGAAAAGATCTTAAGATGGAAAGATTGTTCGAGTTAGAGGAAAAATATGCAGGGTAAAAAATATATGATTAGCTTTATCTGTCTGTTGCTTGGACTAATTAGTATTCATATTTTAAAAAACAAAACTAGAGAACTAGAATTAAAAATTGAAAAAGTTTCACAAAATATTATTTCATTAAAAGAGGAATTTGAAGTGCAAAAAGTTGAATTTAGTTATTTATCAAATCCACAGAGAATATCTAACCTTGCTAAAGAATATTTAAAAAATGATTATATTCCTCTATTTCCAAACAAAATAATTACAGATGAAAAAAAATAAAAAATTAAACCTATATTTTGAAGAGCAGTCATCTTTTAGAAAAGAAAAAAATGAAAACGAAAATAGGAATAATTTCGTTATTTCAACATTCCTGATCGTATTCACTGTAATTTGCGCAAGATTAATTTTTTTAGGTTTTGAAAAAAGTGATTTTATAGTTTCAAAAAATAACGATAAATTTTTTTATGAAAGAAAAGATATCATTGATAGCCAAGGAATTATTTTAGCTAAAAATATCACAGTTTATGATTTAGTGTTGAGAAAGAGTAAAGTTAAAAATATTCAAAGTATTTTATTAAAAGCTAAAATAAATTTCTCAGATATTGATACAGAAAATTTAAAATTAGAAAATGAAGATAAGTCGATTGTTATTTTAAAAAAAAACCTTTCGCCAGCAGATTACAATAAAGTAATTGGTCTTGGAGAACCTGCCTTAGAATTATCAAAAAGAGAAATAAGAATTTACCCGCATAAAAATTTATTTTCCCACATCTTAGGTAAAGTTGATATTGATAACCGAGGCATTTCTGGAATGGAGATGTATTTAGATGACAAATTAAAAGACAAATCAGACCTAAATATTCCAGTGCAAACATCATTAGATGCTAATATTCAATTCTTAGTTTACGAAGAATTATTAAAAGCTGTCGGCGACTTTTCGGCTTTAGGAGCTGCTGCTATACTTATGGATGCTAATACAGGTAAGATAATTTCTATGGTATCTCTGCCAGATACCGATAATAATAAAAGAGATGCTAAAGAATCTAAAAATTATTTAAGCAAAGCTACTAAAGGACTTTATGAACTTGGTTCAGTTTTTAAAACTTTTACAATTGCCAGCGCTATCGAAAATAAAATCGTCACAAAAGATACTTTGTTTGAAAATTTAAGGCAGAGAGTAATGTGTGGAAAATATCCTATAAACGAGTATCGATGGGATAAATCAAAAAAAAATCTTACCGTTGAAGATATACTGGTAAAGTCTTCTAACATTGGAACTATCGAAATTATAAATATGAATGGTTTAGAAAATCAGCAAAAATTCCTAGAAAGCCTTGAGATTTTTGATATGCCAAGATTGGAAGTTGCGGAGTTATCCAAGCCCAACCAAAATAGGTGGGGAAAATGCAATACTTTAACTTCAGGCTATGGTCACGGTGTTAGCACTTCATTATTACAGCTTACAAGGGCTTACGGAGCAATCGTTAATGGTGGAGAACTATTGGACACCTCAATCTTGGCACACACACCAGTAAAAGCAAAAAGAATTATTAGTAAAGAAACCAGTTTGATTATGAACGATATGCTAAGGGCAAATGTTAACAGTAAAAATAAAACAGAAGGAAGTGGAAGAAAAGCCGATATCAAGGGATATGATGTAATAGGAAAAACTGGGACGGCTCAAAAACCCTCAGAGAATGAAAAAGGTTATTCAAATGAAATTTTGAATATTTTTACAGCGGCGTTTCCTCATAAAAAACCAAAATATGTTCTTACAGTATTGATGGACGAGCCAAAAGGAGCACCACAAATATGGAAACATAATCTAAGAGAGGCCGGATGGAATGCTGTTTATGTAGCTGGCCAAATAATACAAAAAATAGGACCTAGTTTGGCCATAAATGACATAGATCTTAGAGAAACCCATGCAAGCACTTCAAAAATTAATTAATCAAAAAGATTGCTCAATAGATACAAGAACTTTAAAAAAAAAAGAAATATTTTTTGACTTGGGGAGTACAAAAAAGAAATATGGAAAATATTTCTATCAAGCTTTAAATAAAAAACCATCAGCAATTATTACAGAAAAAGCCAAAATAGATAAAAATTTTTCTATAAAAATATATAGCACAAACAATATAAATGCTTTCTATAAAAAAAGTATATTTTTAAAATACAAGAAAAAACCCAAGTATAGAATTGCGGTAACAGGAACTAACGGCAAAACTTCTGTGGCATATTTTTTTTATAAAATACTATCCTTATTAAACTATAAGGCTGGGTGTGTGGGCACACTCGGTGTTTTTGAAAATAATAAAAGATATATAGGAAAATTAACTACCCCAAGTTTTTTAGATAATCATAAAATTTTTAATTCTTTTTATAAAAAAAAAATAAACTACTCAATAATAGAAGCTTCTAGTCATGGATTAAAACAAGCAAGACTGGAACTAATTGATTTTCATTGTGGAATTTTTACAAATTTAACTCATGATCATTTGGATTATCATTTAACTATGCGAGATTATTTGAATTCAAAAATGATTTTGTTTAAAAATTTGGTGAAAAATAATGGATATGTGGTTGCAAATACAGAAATTCCACAATTTAAAATATTAAAAAAAATATCTAATATAAGAAAACTAAATCTTTTAACATACGGGAATAAAGGAAATACAATAAAAATCATTTCACTAAAAAGAAGTGGAGTAAACACGATATTAAAAATAAATGCTTTGGGAGAAATATTTTCAATTAATTTACGATTTATAGGTAAATTTCAAATTGAAAATTTTTTAGCAGCTACACTAGCTTGTTATACATGCGGTATTAGCTTTCAAAAAATCTTTAGCATCGCCTCAAAAATACAAAATCCAGTGGGCAGAATGCAGTTAATTCAAAAGAATAATAAAATTGTTATTATAGACTACGCGCATACACCCGATGCTTTGCATAAAACAATTTCTGAAATTAAATCTTTTTTTAACAAAAAAGTTAACCTTGTGTTTGGTTGTGGTGGAAATAGAGATTCATCTAAAAGAAGAACTATGGGGAAAATTGCCAATAATTTATGCGAAAAGGTGTATATTACAGATGATAACCCTAGGTATGAAGATCCAAAAAAAATCAGATCACAAATAAAATCAACTTGTCCCAAGGCAATAGTTGTTGCATCAAGAGATTTTGCAATAAAAAAAGCAATTCAATCTTTGCAAGGACAAATTTTACTAATAGCCGGAAAAGGTCATGAGAACTTTCAGTTAATAAAGGATAAAAGAATTCCTTTTTCTGATTATCGGTACGCAAAAAAATATCTAAAATAAATGAATTTAAATCAAGTCGACCTAAAATTAATTTTTAAAAAGAATATTTTAACTAAGAGAATAAATAACATTTGTATCAATAGCAAAGAAGCCACAAAAAATTCTATTTTTATTGCAATTAAGGGAAAAAGAACTGACGGGCATCTTTATGTCAATGAAGCGTTAAAAAATGGCTGCGATATCGCTATTGTAAAAAAAAATTTTAAAATTAAAAAAAAATATAAAAATAAAATACACAAAGTTAATTCTACATTAAGCTTTTTAACAAAAATTGCAAAATACCAACGAGCTAAATCTAACGGAGTATTCATTGGCATAACAGGAAGTTTTGGAAAGACTACGTTAAAATTTATGCTATCTTATTTTCTTAGTAAATACAAAAAAACGTTTAGTTCACCAAGGTCATTTAATAACCACTTCGGGCTACCTCTCTCCCTGTCTAATACGCCACATAGTAGTAAATATAATATTTTTGAAATTGGAATGAGCAATAAAGGAGAGATAGATAAACTATCTAAAATATTAAAACCTAATATTTCTGTTATTACTAATATTGGGCCAGCCCATCTAGAAAATTTAAAAAGTTTACAAAATATTTGTTTAGCCAAAGCAGAAATTATGAATCACATGAAAGCCAAGGAGGTTATTTTTTTAAATGCAAATGATGAGTATTTTAGTACACTTAAAAATTTAGCAGAAAATAAAAATTTAAAGGTTATTACATTTGGCTACTCAAAAAAATGCAATGTGCAATTGATAAAAATAAAAAAAGAAATTAACAAATTATATCTATTTATAAAAATTTACAAAACAACTTACAAAATTGAAACTAATACAATCAATAAAAACTTTATTGATAATTTTTTAATAACTTGTGCAATTTCTTTCCACTTAGGATTAAATTTAACAAAAATTATTAAATATGCTAAAAAGTTTACGACTCCATCTGGCCGTGGCAATATTGTTGTAAAAAAATTTAATAATAAAAAAATTACAATAATAGATGAAAGCTACAATGCAAACCCAGTTTCTATGAAAAATGCTATAGAAAATTTTTCTAATTCAAAAACCAAAAAAAGTAAAAAAATTGCAATAATTGGAGATATGCTTGAACTAGGCTCGCACTCTAAATTTTACCATGAGCAATTAGCTGGAATAATAAAAAAGTCTAATATTGATTATGTTTATTTTGTCGGAAGAGAAGTTTTGAATACTTATAGAAAGTTACGAAATACAGATAAATACAGAATTTATGAAGATGTTGAGCAATTTAGGGAGTTTTTTTTAGAAATAATAAATGAAAAATCTATTTTCTTGATAAAAGGTTCAAATGGAGTCGGTTTGCATAAATTATTAAACAAAATTTAAATCAATGTTGAATTATTTATTTTCTTATTTATCTGCTGATTTTAGTTTTTTAAACGTTTTTAAATATATAACTTTCCGAACCGGAATGTCTGTATTTACTTCCTTGTTATTCGTTCTTTTTTTTGGCGGTCCATTTATTAAATATTTAAAATCTTCCAAGCATTTTGATCAGCCAATCAGAAATGATGGTCCTTTATCGCATATTATTAAAAAGGCTGGCACCCCGACATTTGGTGGAATTCTAATTATATTTTCTGCAGTGGTAAGTTCACTTCTTTGGGCTGATATAGAAAATATATATGTTTTGATATCTCTTTTTTCAATTTTAAGTTTTGCTTTGATTGGTTTTTTAGATGATTATTTAAAAATCAAAAATAGTAACTCATCCGGAATTAAAGCTAAGTATAAAATAATATTGCAAATTTTATTTGCATTAATGATTGTTTATTTAATTAACATTTCAACAGCAGAAAATATTAGAAATATTTTAAATTTACCTTTTTATAAAAATTTAGTTTTTGATTTGGGTGTTTTCTACATTTTTTTTGGAATACTAGTTATTGTTGGGTCATCTAACGCTGTTAATCTAACAGATGGATTAGATGGTTTGGCCACAGTACCCGTAATATTAGTAACGCTTACATTTGTCTTAATAACTTATCTAGTAGGAAATGTGATTTTTTCTGATTATTTAAAATTAGTTTATATAAAAAATACAGGAGAAGTTTGTATTGTGTTGGGCTCTATCGTTGGTTCGTGCTTAGGATTTTTATGGTTTAATGCCCCACCGGCTAAAATTTTTATGGGCGATACGGGCTCACTAGCTTTAGGTGGATTTTTAGGAACGATTGGCTTAATTACAAAACATGAGGCTGCACTTTTTATTGCAGGAGGACTTTTTGTGTTAGAGGCATCTTCCGTAATAATACAAGTTATTTCATTTAAACTATTTGGTAAAAGAGTTTTTAGAATGGCACCATTGCATCACCATTATGAAAAAAAAGGGTGGGAAGAGTCTACAATTGTCATTCGTTTTTGGATTATTTCTGTAATACTTGTTTTAATAGCTTTATCCACCTTAAAACTCAGATAATGGTATCTATAGAATATTTAAAAAATAAAAACATTCTAGTGTTTGGAATGGGTAATACTGGTTTAGCAACTGTTCGAAAACTTAAAAAAAAAATTCAAAATATTTCAGCATGGGACGATAATGCAAATTCAAGAAATTATGCAAAAAAAAAATTTGATATTTTTTTTAATAAGAACTTTTATAAAAATTCGTATGATTTTA
>OBON01000056.1_pt1 | contig 11147 bp, 12 predicted proteins | sample 1535311 | NCBI WGS metagenome assembly OBON01 (sample SAMEA3282984, study PRJEB22092) | marine metagenome | biome: marine pelagic biome; feature: mixed surface layer; material: sea water | collected 2014-06-20T10:15:00+00 | depth 2 m
AATCGTGAAAACCTTGAATAAACAGAAGATAGCCATTTTGGGCTCCGGATTGACTTACCCCCGGCATGAATCGAACATGCGACCTGCGGTTTAGGAAACCTCTTTTGCGGGTTCTCGGTTGTCGTCGGCGGTCTTTGACGGTTGATCTATTTGGGTTTCGATGCGTCAGTGGTTCTCGGCGGTTGTGGGCTGTCGGCGGCGGCTGCGCACAAATGTTCCCATATCAAGGTTTTGCTAAACGAATTAATCTGAGTGACAAACCCGCCTCGCTTAAACCGAGATTTCGTCAGCGGCGATGACGGTGTCGTAGAGACCGTAATGTCGAAGCAGTCGAAGGTTTCTGATCTTCAATATTTAGAATCAACTGATTTATAACTCTTGTGAAGGCTGCAAGATCCGCTGGCTTTACTCCATCCAAAATGTCGGCTGAATGATGAGCGGCGAATTCGATACCAAGGTCGGCAATTCTGCGACCTTTGGCGGTGATCCGAACAAGTGAAATTCGGCGATCATTTGGGTCGCTCAGTCTCACGATATGTCCCATTTTCTCTAAGCGAGAAAGCCGATTAGTTAAACCACTTGGCGTGATCATTGCAAACACTGCTATTTCTGTCGGCATCAAGACACCATTTTTCCCGTGACGGCGAAGAGTCGCCAGCACATCAAATTCGCCGAGCGTGACGCCAAGTTCCAGCATGTGTTGATTTGTTAATTCAAGTTGTTTTGTGACCAGAAGGTTGACTTTTAAGGCAGTTGACATTGCCGTGAAGTCAATGTCAGGCCGTTCGACCGACCAAGTAGCGACTGTTTGTTCAACGAGATCCGAGATTTTCATACACTGCAACATAGCATGTAGTTTGACATCAAATATTTTGATGTCGTAGTATCTAGGAATGTCATTTGTTTTGGGGAATATTGACAACCGAGCCGTCTTGGTTGCCGGAGATTTTTATTTTGATGTTGAGGCAATGAGCAATGGAATGCTTTCAAGTGATCCGATGCAGTCAATTTCGTCTTTTGCATCGCTGCACCTGCTTTCTGCTTCATTGAAAGACTCGGTGCCAACGGGCAAGGTTACAAATGTCAATCTTGGTCCACCGGTTCCGCGGCCTCAAAAGAGTTTCGCTGTTGGTCTCAACTTCAAGAGTCATGCAGCTGAGGCGAATATGCAACTTCCAACTAATCCGTTGGTATTCACGAAGTTCCCTTCGTGTTTAGTTGGCGCGAATTCCGATATCGAGATGCGCTCGGACGGAGTTGATTACGAAGCTGAATTAGTTGTGGTCATCGGGGTTGGTGGAAAAGACATTGAGAAGAAAGATACTTGGAGTCACGTTGCAGGCGTAACGATCGGTCAAGACATATCTGACCGGTTTGCACAATTTGCTGCACAGCCGCCACATTTTGATTTAGGCAAATCCTTTGACACGTTTGGGCCAATTGGACCGTTTGTTTATTCAACCGATCACTTCTCAGATCTTGATGACTTTCACTTAACGACTGACATCAATGGTGAAATTCGTCAAAGTGATACGACTAAAAATTTGATCTTTGATGTACCAACTCTGATTGAGTACTTGTCTCGAATCACGACTCTGGTGCCGGGTGACATTATTTTTACTGGGACACCAGATGGCATCGGTGCCGCTCAAGGCAAATTTCTCAAAGATGGCGACATCATTACAACGACTATCGCGGGCATCGGCACGATGATTAATCATTGTCGCCGAGTGAGCGATTATGTGAAAGGGGCATAAGCATGGCACTGAACGGATTACTCGACATTGACTTAGCGGTAAAGAATCCACAGGAACTTTGCGAATTCTGGGAACGGCGTGGACTCAATAGTCCAACTGCTGGTGTGCTTGGGACTGATGACCGAAAGAAACAAATAACTATTATTGAGGATGACTATCGCCATCTTGACGCGTTGCACTTAAGTTGTGAATTTGAAAGCGATTTAGTAGCGATTGCTCAACGTATTGGAGAGATGGGCGTAGAGTCAAAAATTAGTGGAACCAATCTGAGTTGCGTGGATCCAGTATTTGGTCACCGAATTTCGATTGACGTTGGAGCTGCACCATCATTGCAACAAAATCCTGAGCGAGTCTCCAACTCACCAGGACGCAATCAGCGTGTTGGCACACGAGCAGAGGTGTTGCTTGAGACCGCGTCCCGTCGACCTCGTCGGCTTGGACACGTTGTGCTCGCAACACCGCATTTCGAGAAGGCAACAGCGTTTTATGTGGATGGAATTGGATTTCGAGTTTCGGATCAAATTTTGAATGGAGTAGCAACATTTATGCGTTGCGAGTCGGATCACCACAACTTCTTTATTCATCCTGGATTTACCAGTCATCTCAATCACTACGCACTTGAGGTAGATGATGTCGATGCAATTGGCAAGTTGGGTATGGAGGTGCTGGCCGAACGACCAGATGCCAATGTTGTCGGTATTGGTCGACACAACTTGGGCGCCAATATCTTCTGGTATCTCACTGATCCTTCAGGGAACATGTTTGAGTTTTTCTCCGACATGGATCAGATCACGGATGACGAAGCGTGGGAAAGAGATTTTTGTAAGCGAGATTGGGAAGGTGCGGATGGACCGGCCGGATTTTCGGTGTGGGGGCCAAAGGAACCAGAGAGTTTCATTAATCAACCTGACCTATTTGAAATTGCAGCAGCTCGTGAAGCCCGCGGACTGATTTAGGGAAGTGACATGGATCTAGGGATAGCAAAATGTCACGCAATATTGCTCGCTTCAAGTAGGGGACTCGGCCGTGCATGCGCTGAAAGCCTTGCCCGAGAGGGAGTAAATGTGGTGATCAACGGTCGCACGGCTGACGATGTGCACCGTGCCGTTGACGAAATAACTAGTAGGTACAAAGTAAGTGCCACTGGCGTTGTCGGTGATTCTTCGACGATGGAAGTTCAAAAGCAGTTGATCGCAGCGTGTGATTCTCCTGACATTGTCCTGCTAAATGGTGAAGGTCCATCACCCAAAATGTTTCAGGACATTACAGAAAATGATTTGCATGAATCTATTGAGCGAGCCCTCACTGCGCCACTGATGTTTCTACAGCGGGTTATTCCTGGAATGTGCGAGCGAAAATTCGGCCGAATTGTTGCGGTGAGTTCGGCAATGGTTAAATCACCGAACCCAGCGATGTCGCTTTCGCACGGCCCACGCCTGGGACTTACCGGGGTATTGAAAGGGCTTTCAAAAGACCTTGCAAAATTCAATGTCACCGTGAATCAATTGCTGCCAGAGCGATTTGATACCTACCGTCAGGAACAAATGGCTCAGATAGTGATGCAGGTGCGTGGTGTTACTTATGAGGAAGCACGTGCAGATCAACTCAAGTCAATTAAAGCTGGCAGGTTGGGAAAGCCAGAAGAATTCGGTGATGCGTTTGCATTTTTGTGTTCTGCGCAAGCGGGTTTTATCAGCGGACAGAATCTGCAACTTGATGGCGGTAGTTACGAAGGCGTTTTCTAGAAATTGGTTTGGGTAATGCCTAAGAACTCAACAGACATTCTCATCGTTGGTGCCGGTCCTGTTGGACTTACCGGCGCGTTAATTGCACACGAGCTTGGTCTTTCTGTGCGAATCATTGAACGTCGCCCAACTGCACAAAGCGCACCAGCAGCACATGTCATCAATGCGCGTACTTTTGAAATTTGGAGGCAAATTGGACTCGATGTCGAAAAGATCCGAAGCGCTGCGCAATCACCAGAACAAGCTGGATTTGTTCATTGGGTTACTCACCTCGGCGGAAAAGTACTAGGAACTTTGCAATACGAACAGCAAGGTGATGACAATTTGAGTGTTACACCATCACCGCTTCGAAATCTTTCGCAGCATCTGCTTGAGCCATTGCTTGTTTCTGAATTAAAGAGTCGTGGAATTGGCGTTGAATACGGATCGACTTGGGAGGCGCACGAAGAGGTTCTCGATGGCGTAATTTCGACGGTTGCTATCAATGGTCAGAATGAAAAGATTTCCAGCAAGTGGCTCATTGCATGTGACGGCGCATCAAGCAGTGTTCGCAATGCGTGTGGTATTTCAATGATTGGTCCAGACAACTTGCAGAAATTTTTTACAGTTCACTTTAAGGCTGACCTCAAATCACTGACTGCTTCAAATCCGGGCATTCTGTATTGGATCTGTGATCCTCGCGCAGGTGGAACCTTGATTTCGCATGGAGGCGACAACGAGTGGGTCTATATGTATCCGATTGCGGAAGAATATGAAGCGCAGATTTCTCCATCCGAATGTGATCAGTTGATTCGTAATGCAATTGCGCCAACAAGTGCAACGATCACAGTGCTTCGACAATCTTCGTGGACTATGACCTCACAATTTGCTGACTCATATCGGTTGAGGCGTGTATTGCTCGCAGGAGATGCTGCACACAGGTTTCCGCCGTCTGGAGGAATGGGTCTCAACACCGGAGTAGGTGATATTCATAATTTGATGTGGAAAATAGATCGAATTGAAGCTGGATTAGCGGACTCAGTGCTACTGGACTCTTATGAGAAAGAACGCCGACCGATCGCGGAACGAAATGCGCAGGCAAGCATGGACAACGCATTCAAAATGTTTGACGTATTTATGGCACTTGGGATTGACCCAGATAAAGACATTGCGTACAGCAACCTCAACAAGGTGTTGCAAGATTCGGAAGCATTGGAAGTGCTTGACCGTGCGATTCAAAATCAAGCGACACACTTTGACATGCTTGGATTACAGATTGGGTATCGATACATTCTTCCGACATCGACAACTGAGCTTGAGCCACTCAATGATGAAATCATACGTAATTATCGTCCATCGGTCGAGGCGGGCAATCGGCTTCCACATGGTTGGCTCAAGCGAAACGGTGAGAAAATATCGACGTTGGATCTTGTCAGTTTGGATGACTACTTGATCATTGGAGGTTCGGACTTTTCGAGCGATTTGCCGCACATCAAAATCGGCCGAGATGTTCAAGATACTGAAAACTGGTGGTCACAGATTCTTGGTTTGTCATCCAATGAAGGGTTACTTGTTCGCCCCGACCAACACATTGAACGTCGCCTTTCCAGTATCTAACTGTTTTGCTATGGGTGCGCAATGCCACAACCTGCACCAGTTTCTGTAACGCGAGAATCTTCTCCGATTCTTCGTTGAACCCTTTATTTACTGGCGCCCCCGGCATGAATCGAACATGCGACCTGCGGTTTAGGAAACCAAATAACTGTGTTCATACGGACTTGACAAGTTCAGAAAAGCCATATTTTGTGCGCAGTTTTGATCAACTAATGGCAACTAGTCCTGGAACATATCTTTCAGTTTGTGCAACGAGTGTGCAACAAAGCTTCAGTCGTGGGCTGCCGGCGGCGACCAAGCTGCTGTGCGGAAACGCAGCCGAATTTGGTTTCTGTTGGGAGATAGATAGCAAACCTTGGCAACTCGTTTTCTTTGCTAGCGACAGCCCACAATGAAGTATTGTTAAGAATAATGAAAAAATTACTCGTTGCAAAACCATTAGTAGGTATTGCTCTCGCGATTTGTCTAATTCCGGTGCAAGCTCATGCAGCATCTCACGCGCCTGGCCCCAAGTTGCCCCCATGTGGAACATACAAGGTAACTAAAGATCAAATCATTGCTGGACAGAAATTTCCTAAGGGAAAATATCAAATACATGCCTTTGGTATCCCTTGCTCTAAAGTCCTCGGAAAAAAAGGATTGTTTGCCAAATTCCTGAAACTAAAAGATAATGATCCACTACCCAAGCCTTGGAAGTATTTATCTGAAGCTGTAGGAGCGCCAAAGTTCTCATCTGGTCCTAAGGTCGGATTTCGAGTTCAATTAATCTCATCATCTAGTTGAATAAGAGTCATGGCCGTGAGCTACCTCACGATGGACAAAGACAGCGATCGCTATTCGGTCATCGCTTAGGTCTCACTCTGCACAATTGCTACCAAATCGGGGTTGTGCATATCCGATTCTTCGTTGAACCCTTTACTCACTGGTGCCCCCTAGTTGAATCGAACATGCGACCTGCGGTTTAGGAAACTGGCGCTCTTTTTCGCGAGACTCTTTGTGCGGGGATGGTGCGAAATGTGGTGCGAAATTCGCCGACACACTTCACGTCACCATCAATAAGGCTAGCGGAGCCAAACCACAGTCACGGCTGCGCCTCTCGCAGTTTGAATGACACAAGAATCAGACCCCCCACGAGAAGCAGCAAAGCGAGAAAAATGAAACCAGTTGTGTCAGAACCTGGCAGAAATCCTTTACTTAGGGGCCAACCACACGCCAGAGAATTCGTAACAGATGGCTGGAGTATCTCCAACAACCCATGCATCGTGACCCGGTGCTATCTCATACACGTCACCTGCGGTGTAAGACGATTCTTCACCCGAATGAAGAACGACCACAGTCCCCTGCGTCACATAGCCCATGTGGTGAACCTGACATGTTTCGGTGCCGACCAAAGGAGCGATATCAACTGACCACTTCCATCCTGGCTCTAGTACAAGACGATTAACATTTCCAGTTAATAGTTTGACCGTAGACACTCTGGCATGTGGTCGATCTGCATGTTCGCCGTCGCGGTCAAAATTTTGAATCTTTACATTTGTCATAATTGCAACTTTCGTTTGTTTGTTTGTTGTGAGTGATTACTTGACAGCTTTGATCAAGTTGTCAAGAGTGATTTCCATGCTGCGAAGGTTGTGTGGTGCGCGCTTAGGAACACCACTAATTTTCTCCCCGATTCCGGCTTCTTCAAACCCAGCCCACTGTGGACTAGCAACCCATGCGTGCGTCACTTGGCAACCCGTAGTACTCGGTTCGATCTCGTAGACCCAATCACAGAGATGAGTGCCGGCCGCATGCAAACTAAAAGAGAATTTTCGCGGTGCATCACACACGTCAACAGTGACAATTGATTCCCAATTATGCGTGGCGGTTTTGTTAGTGCCCTTGAACTGCGCACCCACTGCGGCCGCTGCTGCGCCTTCAATCCATTCACCGCCTGTGGCCTCTGGTGACCATTCACCGATACGTGGTAAATCGGTAATAAGCGCCCACACTTTTTCCGGGTTAGCTGATACTTCTCGAACAATAGATACTTCGTACGCCATAACTTCTCCATTCCTAGATGTTTGTAGGAAAGTAACCGACCTACCTTGCGGTTACATTGCAAAATGCACGCCTTCTAGCGTCGCCCATCTTGCACGGGCTCTGTGTCTGGCATAACCTTATTGAGCACAAAATACACGGGGCAAAAACGGGTTACTGGGCTGATGATCTGAAGAGCGGCCACGGCTCCTGCAATCCACAACCACTGAGTACCAACGGCTGCTCCCAGCACAACGCTGACCATGTACAACACTCCCACTATTCCATCGTGGGCCCTAATTTTTGCATGCATGATTGTTCCTCCTGGAATCTTTGTTCACGATTCGTGAACAGTAGAAACAATAATTAAGCCATCTTGTCATCACCTTGCGGTTACCTTGCGATAACGCTTACCAACCGTCAGTAATAAGGTCTTCATCGCCAACAACCAACATGTCATGGTGTGGATTAATGATGAAGGAGTCCCCAGGCTTGTAACGAGTGATGGCGCCACTTTCATAAACCACATCGAATTCGCCCGAGAGCACACGACCAGCATGCGCCATGTTGCACAATGTCGTGGTGGCAGTCGGACCGACGTGGTTGGACCATCTCCATCCGACAGGAAAAATTACCAGTTGCTTGGTATGGCGGGTAACCGAAAAACTCGACTCTGTCTTGATTGACAATTGGTCACCCACCTCTAACAATTCGCTGAAATCTTGAGAGCCAATCGCTCAATTGTGAGTCATCGCCTATCCCGAGGTCTCGACTCACTCGTTCTTGGTAGGTCTGGATCGTCAAACGTGCCGCAGGGAAATCGTCCAAAGCACAATGTGCCCGCGCTAACTTCTGGGCAGCTTGCGGCGAATAAGGCGCCACACGAGATAGTTTCTTTGCGATCATCAAACTTGATGGATCATCTCTGCGCAAGTGCAACGCATCTGCAAGCACATTGAGCGAACGCTCGAGAATGTCGCGAAGATTGTCACGAGTGTCGTCGATCCACACACGATTTATACCCGGCAAGATGTCTCGCTGAGAAATTGTGTAAGCGATAGTTGCACGTCGAAGTGCCGTGTCGAGATCGATGTTCTTCAGCGCTAGCTCAGCATCTTCGATGGCCCGCATTGCCGTACGCACATCCACCCGTGCATCGGATGGCCACACGAGTTCAGCTGATCCACCACTCGAAAGCAGGACTCTCTTTCCGTCGAGTCCAATTGAAGAAAGACCTTTGCGCAATCTGCTACACGTGGCGTTGAGAACAGACTCAGTTGAACTCGGCACTTCGCCATCCCACAGTGCATCAATCAATGCATCACGCGAAATGGGGCCCGACGCAAGCGACAACCGCACGAGAATGATGCGGCCCAACACTCCGCCCATATCTGATCCGGCGATGACAGACGACGAATCCCGTACAGAAATACGACCGGTCAATTGAACGTTTATCCCCATGTCGGCCATTGTATGCACACCAACAGTTGCACAATTCAGCCGAGGAACAGAACTGTAGTGAACAATCAATAGCCGCAAGGTGACAACAAGGTGAGCCACATATCCTTTAGTTAACTGACATAGAGAGATGCAAACCGTGAGTAATCAAATTTTTAAGGTGGAATGCCCTTGCGGCTACGTAATGGCCAACCAAAATCTCGACATATTGATTACCGAAGTTCAAACCCACGCCAAAGACAACCATCAAATGGAACTTTCACGCGAAGACGTTGAGGACATGGTTTACGCCTGACTTGTGTCAGCACTCCAATGAGTACCGACCTCCTATTTGGATTGCCTCCGAAAGTAGCTGAAGAATTTGTCGCGACTAAAAAGGAAGGTAGTGCGTGGAAAGGGTCTGACCCGAGTTTGGTTGACAGGTTGACCTGCCCCAGAGATGTTTCTCCACACGAAACGGCACAGTGCTGCTTCAGACTGACGTTGTGACTCCTTTTACTCTTGCACTATCCGTTAATGACCTCATCTGGGTACGCAAACTCACCGTCAACGGATTCAATCTGACCGAAGTTGTCGAAGGCGAATTTGACCTCAGGTTGGGATGGGTCAAAAGTCTCTATCCAATCGCAATTGGTGAAGTAGCTCCCGTCAATTACCTTCTCTTGACTGACTAGCCCTCGCTTGATCAACAATAAAATTCCGGCTGTTTGAAGATACGTGTTCGACGCCATCGTCATTCCAGGGTCACCTTGAAGGTCGAGCTGTGCACGCTCAAGGATCCGCTGCTCATAGTCATCACGGCCATCTTGTTGCGACTGCATGAACAAGCTGAAGTAGTCCGCGGTTCCTTCGGCGAACCACCGAAGATGGTCCATGCTGTCTTCGGCGCGATTCAAGATGGGAGCACATTGGCGCAGCAGATAGTTTGACAATCCGTGGTACGCCTCGTGAAAGAAAATATGTCGCGCAGTCTCTTTGTCCTGGTTATCTGTCCAAGCCAGGACTGCCGATCGGGACTTCAGACAAGGATCTGGCGCCGTAGCAACATCAGCTCCACCTCTGATCCAGCGCTCAACTCGCTGCGCCCCTTCATCAAATCCGCGGGTCTCTTCTGGCTCACAACCTTGTAGTCCAGATTGCCAGTCCGCAAAAAAGGCTGCTACCTCGTCAATTTCAGAATCGTCGAGAACAGCAGCGTGCTCCCTAAAGGGGTCACCATCAAACGCTGAAGGGTCGGGCTCATCGTCGAGTGCACTTCCAACCGGCCACAAGAGTCCCATAAAGTCAGTTGGCGGGTCGACCATTTCGCCAACGGCCGCCTCTAACCAGCCCAAGAGTTCATCAGATGTGATCCCCTTGGCAAAACTTTTGGCCACCCTGGTGGGTTCACGGTCAACAATGGGGGTCGACGACTCTGCCGGATCGGGCGCATTCGCTGCGGAGGGTGACTCACTCTGGGTGGCAACTGAGTCCGGCACGGCGTTATCGGAGGCATTGTCACTACCCGAATCGCCTGCACCTCCGCACGCAGCCAGTGTCACGGACAAGGCACCAGCGAATGCGATGACGGTTAGGGCCCTTTGACGTTTCGATCGATTGAACACGGGTTCCAACATAACAACAACCCGACGCCACCACAATTATCGACGGATGCCACCAAATTAAAGCAAATGTTTCGAGGAGCCGCCTCGCAGATTCGAACTGGCGCACCTACGCATTACGAGTGCGTTCTAATCGAACAAGTACGAATTGCTTCTTCAAAGATCCAAGTGGAGGCGGAGCAATCCCCCACTAGACAGTCATGCCTGAGGGCTAAATGTCCGATGAAACACAAGACTCCGCAAGACAGTTGGAGCGAGTGCCATTTAGACATTCACTTGCTGAAGTGGATGAAATTCAAAACCCTTATTTCATTGGTGCCCCCGGCATGAATCGAACATGCGACCTGCGGTTTAGGAAACCGTCGCTCTATCCACTGAGCTACGGAGGCTCTTGATGATGCTAGACGGATTAGTTATCGAAAAGGTTTGCGGTCGATGAACGCCGACAAGATGAGCGTGGCGATGACGAGGCCAGTTATTTGCATGACGATGAACATCGGCACCGACTCGCGCGCAATGCCAGCAAACGATTCGCTGAAACTGCGGGCGATCGATACGGCAGGGTTGGCCAAAGATGTTGATGAAGTGAACCAATAGGCGCCGCCTATCCACACGCCGACAGCAACTGGCACTGACTCAGGTCGCGGGCCGCGAGCGATAAGAAAAATCACGAGCAATAAGCCAACCGTGGCGACAACTTCGCCGAGCCAGATGCCAGAGCCCTCGCGAATTTTTGTCGACGGCCCAAGAATGTTGAGACTAAACATCAAGTTGGCAACTGCCGAGCCAATGATGCCGCCGATTGTTTGGCTGACTGCATACGGCGCCAACTCACGCCACGGTCGCGCGTCAAAAATGCAAGTTGCCGCAGTGACGACCGGGTTGAAGTGCGCGCCAGAAATCGGACCAAACATCAAGATCAGTGCGATAAGCGCGCCGACTGTCGCGCCCGCGTTGGCGAGAAGTTGTAGCGC
>OBON01000065.1_pt1 | contig 10270 bp, 9 predicted proteins | sample 1535311 | NCBI WGS metagenome assembly OBON01 (sample SAMEA3282984, study PRJEB22092) | marine metagenome | biome: marine pelagic biome; feature: mixed surface layer; material: sea water | collected 2014-06-20T10:15:00+00 | depth 2 m
AGATGATTCTGCTGGTGGGGAAAATTGTGATGCCTATGAAGCTTATCAAGGCTATGACGGAACAGAGGTAGAAATCTATACCTCTATCCGTAGCCCAGAGGCAGAGATTTATCAGGAATCATTTGCTGAATTTGAAGAGTGCACCGGAATCATCATTAGCTGGAATGGAACTGCTGAGTTTGAAGCACAACTTCCAGTTCGTGTTGAAGGTGGCACAGCTCCAGATCTTGCAGTCTTCCCACAACCAGGTCTATTAAAGGCAATGGTTGCTACTGGAAAGATGTTCCCTGCAACTAGCGATGTCTCAGCTAATGCAGATGAATTCTATGGCCCAGACTGGAAGGCATATGGAACCGTTGATAGAACCTTCTATGCCGCTCCACTTGGTGCAAGCGTAAAGTCATTTGTCTGGTATTCACCAAAGACATTTGCTGACAACGGATGGACAATTCCAACAACTTGGCCAGAGTTACTAGCTCTCTCTGACAAGATTGCTGCTGAAGGCAAAGTTCAACCATGGTGCGTTGGCTTTGGCTCCGGAGATGCAACAGGTTGGGTTGGAACTGACTGGATGGAAGACATCATGCTCCGTGTTAATGACGCAGCAACTTATGATGCTTGGGTCAATCACACCATGCCATTTAATGATCCAAAGGTTGCAGCAGTTCTTAAGGAAGCTGGTAAGGTTCTAAAGAACGCTAAGTACGTAGGAAATGTTTCAGCAATTGCCACAACTACCTTCCAAGAGGGTGGAGCTGGAATTGTTGATGGATCCTGCGCAATGCATCGTCAGGCTTCATTTATTGGCGGAATTCTTGCCGGTAATAACGGCGCAACCATTGTTACTCCAGAAGATACTGATGTTGAAGGCGGAATTACTACCTTCTACTTCCCAGGTGTGACTGCTGATCAACGCCCTGCCCTCGGTGGCGGAGAGTTCGTTGGCGCATTCTCAGATCGCGGTGAAGTTGGAGCAGTTCAGCTTTACCTAACATCTCCTGAATGGAATAACAAGAAGGCAGCACTTGGTGGCTGGTTCTCAGCTAACAAGGGTCTAGATACTGCAAATGTTGCAGATCCAGTAAATAAGAATGCGGTTGAAATTCTCAAGAATGCAACCATCTTCCGTTTTGATGGATCAGATGCAATGCCTGCAGCAGTTGGCACCGGTTCATTCTGGAAAGAAATGACTGCTTGGGTTGCTGAGAACAAGTCTGATAAGGCTGTTCTTGATGCAATCGAGAAGTCCTGGCCTAAGTCTTAAAAAGACTTCGGCGCCTCAGTGGCCTAATAGCCCCTGAGAAGTAGTAGTTGTAAGGGGTGTAGCACTTATAAAAGTTGCTACACCCCTTATGCAAAATAGAACTCTTTGCAATAATGCTTATAGGCTTTAAATAATCTGGCAAAGAATTATTACTTAAGGGGAGTTGAGCTTTGATGCTTGAGTTAGCGGCGCGCCAATCTCAACTTGAACAGGCTGCCTCAAAATTAACTGGCCTTGTAATCACAATAATTGTATTTGCAATCATTGTAAGTCTCGCCTTTTATTTGGCTGAGAGAACTTCAGAGCGAGTACAGAGATTAGTTAAATACTTACTTTTTCTTGCTCCAGCGCTCATATTTCTCTTTGTAGGATTGATAGCTCCTGCCATTAGGACGCTCTATTTATCTTTCAGAGATGCAAGAGGAGATAATTTTGTTGGTTTAGAGAATTACATCTGGGCCTTTACTCAGCCAGAGATTCTCCAGATTTTACGGAACACAGGTATCTGGATGCTCGTTGCTCCAATAGCCTCAACTGCTCTTGGATTAACTATTGCAGTTCTAACAGATCGTATGAAGCGGCCTGGGTTAGTTAAATCTTTGATCTTTATGCCAATGGCAATCTCCTTTGTTGGAGCTGGAATCATCTGGAAATTTGTCTATCAATTCCAGCCAAATGATCGAGTTGCCGAAATTGGTCTACTAAGCCAGATAGCCGAATGGCTAGGTTTTGTTCCAACAAATTGGATTTTGACCGCTCCTTTAAACACCTTCTTGCTTATAGTTGTTTTCGTCTGGATTCAAACAGGTTTTGCCATGGTGATTCTCTCTGCAGCGATAAAAGCAATTCCTGAGGAGATTTTGGAAGCATCGATGCTTGATGGAGCAAGTGGCTGGAAGAGATTTGCAAGAGTGACTGTTCCTATGATTCGAGGAACAATCATCGTGGTTTTAAGCACAATCACTATCGGAGCACTTAAGGTCTTCGACATCATTAGAACTATGACTGGTGGAAACTTTAAGACCAGCGTAATTGCCAACGAGATGTATAACCAGTCATTTAGAGCGCTGAATTACGGAACTGGAAGCGCCCTGGCAATCATTTTGTTCCTTGGAGTTATTCCATTAGTTGCCTATAACGTGATGCATCTGCGACGTGAGAGATCGGAGCGGTGATGGCAAAGGCGATAAAGAAAGGCAAAGTTGAAGCGGTGAAGAGCCACTTAAGCTCTCCCTGGGCAAGCTTTGTAGCAATTTTGGTAGCAGTACTCTGGACGATTCCTACCTTTGGCCTCTTTGTTACTTCCTTAAGACCTCAGACTGGAATCAACTCATCTGGATGGTGGACAGTACTTACCAAGCCTGAATTTACTCTTGAGAATTACAGCAGAGTCTTGTTTGAAGGTCGCGGCGCTACTCCTCCTTTGAGTCAGTACTTTGTAAATACCTTTGCCATCGTTATTCCTTCAACAATTATTCCAATAACAATTGCAATCTTTGCAGCTTATGCAATTGCTTGGTTTGACTTTAGGGGAAGAAACTTTATTTTCTTTGGAATCTTTGCCCTCCAAGTAATTCCACTTCAGATGTCTCTAATTCCTTTGCTTCAATTATTCTCTGGAGGACTTCATATTGGAAGCGTTACTGTGATTCCAAGTTTTGGTATCACTGGAACCTTTATTCCAATATGGCTGGCTCACACTATGTTTGGTCTTCCGCTTGCGATATTTCTGCTCCATAACTTTATTGCGCAATTACCGAGAGAGCTGATGGAGGCGGCCAGGGTTGATGGCGCCGATTATTTCAAGCTATTTAGACAAATAGTCTTGCCACTTAGCATCCCGGCAATTGCATCCTTTGCGATCTTCCAATTCTTATGGGTTTGGAATGATTTACTTGTTGCTCTCACATTTGGTGGTGGGAAGCGAGATATTGCACCTCTCATGGTCAGACTTGCTGAAATGACTGGAACTAGAGGGGGAGATTGGGAGTTGTTAACTGCAGGCGCCTTTGTTTCTATCTTGGTGCCGGTAGGTGTTTTCTTTGCGCTACAGAGATATTTTGTGCGAGGTTTATTAGCTGGTTCCGTTAAGGGTTAATACCTTTCATTTAATTTGGTAGCAGTGGCATACTCCTGCCCATGGCCGAAGTTGTTAGAGCCCCTGGGCTAAATGAGCTAAGAGGCCGAAAGAGTGATAAGTGGAGATTTTTCCCTAGCGATGTTCTTCCCCTTCCAGTTGCTGAAATGGATTTCCCGATAGCCGAGCCAATCAAGCAAGCACTTCGCGACATGATTGATCGCTCTGATACTGGTTACTTAGGTCCAATGCCGGAGCTATTTGAAGCATTTTCTAAATTTGCAGATACACGTTGGGGTTGGAAAGTTGATCCTGCTCATATTCGCACAGCCACCGATGCTGGCGTGGCAGCAGTTGAAGTAATTCGAACTCTCTTAAAACCCGGCGAGAAACTAATGGTTAATTCTCCAGTTTATGAAAATTTCTGGACCTGGCCTAAAGAGGTAGGTGCAACTTTAGTTGATGTCCCGCTAAAACAAGAGGGAGAAAACTATTGGCTTGATTTAGATGGCATTGAGAGAGAATATAAAGCTGGAGTTAAAGTTCATCTGCTTTGCCATCCTCATAATCCTGTTGGGGTTATCTTTGCTAAAGAAGTTTTGACCTCACTTGCCTCCTTAGCTAAAAAATACGGCGTAGTAATAATTAGTGATGAAATTCATGCACCTCTTGTCTATAAAGGGCGCGAGTTTCATCCATTTATGGCCGTTAGCGATGATGCTCGCGAAGTATGCGTAGCTATCTCTGGCTCTGGGAAAGCGTTTAATCTAGCTGGACTCAAATGCGCTTTAATCATCACAGGCACGGAGGAGCTAAAGCAGCGAATTAACGCAATGCCTAAATCTGTTGGCTATCGAGCCTCTATTTTTGGGGCAGTTGCGACAACTGCTGGCTTTGCCCAATCAATTGATTGGCTAGACGGGGTAATTACGACACTTGAAGAGAATAAAGTATTAATAAGAAATTTAATTGATAGCAAGATTCCATCTATTGCCTATCGAGAGCCTGACTTTAGCTATTTGGCCTGGCTTGATCTCTCAGCTCTTAACTTAGGAGATGACCCAGCAAAGCATCTTTTAGAGAGAGGAAAAGTAGCTTTTAAAGGCGGCTATATGTATGGCCCCAACCATAAACAATATATTCGCTTTAACTTTGGAACTAGCCCTGAGATTATTACTGAAGCATTTGATCGCATCCTAAAATCTCTATGAAGAGCTATGACGCGGTAGTAATTGGCAGTGGACATAATGGGCTTGTTGCAGCTTGCTATCTAGCTAAAGCTGGGAAGAGTGTTTTAGTTCTAGAAAAGAGCGCCTCACTTGGGGGAGCAACAACTAGTGTGAAAGCTTTTAAGGGAGTTGATGCCAAACTCTCTAGATATTCGTATTTAGTCTCTCTTCTACCAGATCAAATCATTAAAGACCTATCACTTAACTTTGAAACTATTGGCCGTAAAGTATCTTCATATACTCCTTACTTCGATGGCGAGAGTGATAAAGGGTTATTAATCAATTCAGATTTTGATCAAGAAAGTAGAGATTCACTCTCTGAGCTAACAGAAGGCGATGATGAAGCTATAGCCTGGGAGAGCTTCTATCGATCTATTAAAGAGTTTGCTGAAGTTGTTGCTCCAACTATGTTGGAACCAGTGCCAACAGAGTCAGAGATAAAGGAGCTAGTAGATCCACTCACCTGGGTAGAGCTAGTTGAAAACACCTTAGCTCAGAGCCTAAACGATAATTTCTTTGATGATCTAGTAAAAGGTGTAGTCCTTACCGATGGACTTATCGGTACATTTACTAGCGCTGATGATCACCTAGCTAATAAGTGCTTTATCTATCACGTTATTGGAAACTCAAGTGGGCAGTGGCGCGTTCCCAAAGGTGGGATGGGGGTTCTAGTTGATCAACTACTAATTAGGGCAAAGCAATTGGGCGTTGAGATAGTTGCCAGCCAAGAGGTTACTTCAATTACTCAAGGCGATAATAATCTTTTAATTCAGACTCAAGATGGAAAGAGCTATAAAGCAAAAGTCGCGCTAGCAAATTGTGCGCCCAGAGTCTTAGAGAGAATCACTGACTTTAAGGCGCCACCACTTCGAGATGGTTCGCAGGTGAAGATAAATATGGTTTTAAGAGAGCTTCCTAAGCTAAAAAGTGGGGCTGATCCTAAAGTGGCCTTTGCTGGGACATTTCATGTAAACGAGAGCTACTTTGAGCTAGAGCAGGCTTTTGCTCAAGCAAGCCTTGGTCAGATTCCAGATGTCATTCCCTCCGAGCTCTACTGCCATACCCTCACCGATTCAACGATTCTGCATCCAGATTTGATAGCTGCTGGCTACCAGAGCCTTACTCTCTTTGCTCTTCATCTTCCAGCTTCACTCTTTGATAAAGATCATGACCGAATCAAGGCTGAGGTGAGCAAGAGAATTTTGGATGGTTTTAGCGAGTTTTTAGAGAGGCCAATTGAGAGTTATTTAGCTAAAGATAGTGACGGCCATCTCTGTATTGAGGTTAAGACCCCGCAAGAATTAGAAAAAGAGCTGGGACTACCTAGAGGAAATATCTTCCATAGCGATCTCCAATTTCCCTGGAAGCAAGATGGGGATAGTAGAAAGTGGGGAGTTGAAACTAGTTCGGAGCGAATTTTCCTAGCAGGCGCTGGCGCGCTTCGTGGCGGCGGGGTTAGTGGAATTGCCGGACATAACGCTGCTATGGCTGCGTTGGAAACTTTGGCAAGGCTGACATAGAATCAAGCCATGATTAAAGCAATTAGCAGAATTACAGCACTCGTTGCTTTAATTCTTGTTGCTATAAAAGGGGCTCTCTCATTCTTATCTTGGGTTGAAAAACAAGAAGATGTTGAAGCGGTCTGGTCTGAAGACGAGGATTTAGAAGAAGCTTTCTAGTGAGTGATACTTATATTCCTGGAACTTGTAATCTAGGTAAAGCCGAAGTACGTAGCCGCCAGGTTGTGGCGCTAGTTGGTTTTGTAATTTCACTGATTCTAGCGATTGGCTTAATTGCTGCCTCCGCACCTCAAGCCTCAGGTCTAACTCTCTTTGCCCCGCTCATTATCTTCTCAGTCGGCTTTATTCAATCAAGGAAAAAATTCTGCCTCGCTTATGGACTTGCTGGAACTTTTAATTTGGGAAAACTTGGTCAGATATCAAAGGTAGCAAATCCAGAAGATAAACCTGCAGATCGCAAAACCGCTCTTTTAATCTTGGCTCAAGCAACAGCGCTAGCGCTAGGGATTACAGGGGCCTTTACTCTCCTACTTCTGTAATAAATTCAGGCTTAACTCTCAGTTAATTCCTGAGGATAACTCTTGCCTACACCTTAAAAGTAGGAGTACTTTGGCATAGTTACAAGCAAGATAATGCTCTAGAGAAATTAAGGAGAGCGATGAAGATAATAATTCATAACCATGGAGAATCGTTAGCGATAGATTTTCAAAAGATTGCAGTTGAACGCTTAGAGAGGCTAAGTAGATTTAGTATTCCAATTGAGAGAATTGATGTAGATGTAAAACATGAGGCAAACCCCAGATTTGGAAAGAGCTCTCATAGAGTAGTTCTCACCTCCCATGGAAGTGGGCCACTTCTTAGAGCAGAGGGCTCAGGCTTTAATGATTTAGCAGCATTTGATGAAGCGGCTGAAGCTGTTGAGCTTCAACTGCGTAAGCGCCATGAGCGGAGTAAAGATATAGATCGCACTAGCCTTCGAAAGCTTCGTGGCTCAAAGGATTAGCAATATTGCTCATAGCAAGTAAGTGCTCCCTTAGACTTATCTTCTAACTTTTCCTCATTTTAGGAAGGCAGAGCGCGTGATTGAAAATCTTGATAAGGCGCTCTTACGCGCGCAAGAGGTATTAGCTAGCCCAGAGTCAATCAGGCGCATCTGCATTTCAGGAAAGGCGAAAGGTAAACAACCAGAACAAGTTCGGATTGATATTCGCCCAGTTGTTCTTAAAGCAGGCCTTCATTGGCAGGTAGTTAGCCATGATGGAAAGCGTGACACTACAAAAAATCTTGCTTTAAACGAGCTCTCTTTAGCCAAATTATTTGAAATAGGTTATGCAAATATTTTGATAGAGAGCACTAGCCAAGAGATAAGTCTTCGATTAACAAAGTCAGGCGATGCTCAACTTTCAACAAAGAGAGTTGAGTTAGATGCAGCTGAGCTATCTCACGATAGGTCTAAAGAGCGGCTATTAAGCGCAGATGATGAAATATTTATAGAGCTCGGTATCTCTGACCATAACGGAAAGTTAAAGCCAAGTAGGAGCGATAAATTTATTCAAGTTCAAGAATTTCTTAAAATCTTGAGCCATAGCCTTGATGAGAAGCGAGATAAGAGCCAAGAACTGAAAGTAATCGATCTTGGCTGTGGCCATGCATATCTAACCCTTGCAGCACATAAGTACTTAATTAATCAGGGATATAAAGTGAAAACCTTAGGTATTGATGAGAGGCAAGAGAGCAGAGAGCGAAACATAGCTCTTGTTGATAAGTTAAAAATGAGTAAAGAAATCTCCTTTCAAGCAACGAAAATAGCAAACTTAGAGTTAGCTAACTTTGATATTGCAATTGCTCTTCATGCCTGTGATACGGCAAGTGATGATGCAATCTCTTGGGCAGTAAAAAGCGGGGTAGAAATGATCTTGGTTGCCCCTTGCTGCCATCATGACATTCAAAGACAGATGAAGCACTCTCCAGCTCCATGGAATATCGCTACTAAACATGGAATTATCAATCAGAGAGTTGGAGATATCCTTACCGATTCAATAAGAGCTAGCGTGCTAAAGATTTTGGGATATCGCACCGATATCATCGAATTTGTTGCAGGGGAGCACACACCTAAAAATCTGATGATTCGCGCCTTTAAAACTGGAGCGCCAGCGCAGCGGGCTGATATCGAAGAGTTAGAGCAGATGATTGCGCAGTGGAAAATCGAGCCTGCCTTAATGGTTCGCCTTAAAGAAGAGCTCTCAGTTAGGCTTGGCTAATGTCCTCAAAGCAATCTGGCGGCAAAGTTTTAGCATCACTTCCTACTGGCCAGAAGGTTGGAATTGCATTCTCTGGCGGCCTTGATACCTCTGTTGCAGTTGCATGGATGAGACAAAAAGGGGCGCTGCCCTGTGCTTACACCGCAGATCTTGGTCAATACGATGAAAGCAATATTGAAAGTATCGCCTCAAGAGCTAAAGAGTATGGAGCAGAGATTGCTCGCCTTATTGATTGCAAGAACTCTTTAGTTGAAGAGGGCCTTGCTGCTTTAGCATCTGGCGCTTTTCATATTAGAAGCGCTGGAAAGATTTACTTCAACACCACTCCACTTGGAAGAGCTGTTACTGGAACACTTCTAGTTAGAGCGATGCTTGAAGATAACGTTTTGATCTGGGGAGATGGCTCGACATATAAGGGCAATGACATAGAGCGCTTCTATCGCTATGGCCTGCTAGCAAATCCTGAGCTAAAGATTTACAAGCCATGGCTTGATAGCGAATTTGTCGCAGAGCTTGGTGGTAGAAAAGAGATGTCAGATTGGCTTAAGAGCCATAACTTGCCTTATCGCGATAGCGCTGAGAAGGCTTACTCAACAGATGCCAATATCTTGGGAGCTACTCATGAGGCTAAGAAACTTGAGGAGCTAAGTACTTCAATTGAGATAGTTGAGCCAATAATGGGAGTCAAGTTCTGGGATCCCGCAGTAGCAATCACGCAAGAAGATGTAAAAATAACCTTTAAGTCGGGAAGACCAGTTGCAATAAATAATAAAGATTTCAGCGATCCTGTTGAGTTGATGAAGCAAGCTAACTTGATTGGTGGCCGCCATGGCCTTGGAATGTCAGATCAAATTGAGAATCGAATTATTGAGGCAAAGAGCCGAGGCATCTATGAAGCACCTGGAATGGCGCTGCTATTTATTGCCTATGAGCGCCTACTTAGCGCAGTTCACAATGAAGAGACTCTGGCTAATTACTATCAATCAGGAAGAAAGCTTGGCCGTCTGCTCTATGAAGGAAGATGGCTAGATCCACAATCGCTAATGCTTAGAGAATCACTAACTCGCTGGGTGGCATCGGCTGTAAGCGGTGAAGTTGTCTTGAGGCTAAGGCGAGGCGATGATTATTCAATTATTGATACCAAAGGCGAGAACTTTAGTTATCACCCAGAGAAACTCTCAATGGAGAGAACGCAGTCAGCAGCCTTTGGACCAGAGGATCGAATTGGGCAGTTAACGATGCGCAATCTAGATATTGCAGATACTAGGCAGAAGCTTGAAATGTATCGAGATCAGGGCCAGATTGGTAAGGGAAACTTTGATTTAGTAGAGATTGAAAATCAGGGAAAAAATGAGAAGAAGGGTAAATAAATGACAACCAGTGCGATTTCAACGATTCTCGATAACTTTCTCGAGGAGGGAATCAAGTTATCGCCAATTGGAGCAACCATGCTTGGAGTTCCTGGTCTTGATGATCAACTAGATGACCTTTCAATGGAAGGCAATGAGAAGCGAGCAGAGCTAACTCGAAAGACTCTCGCTGCAATTAAGAATGAAACTCCAATTAATGAGTTTGATCGAATCGCCAAAGATGTGGCAGTAGAGCGGCTAACCTCCGAGCTAAACCTCAATGACACCTTTGAGGCGCGCATTCTCTTTAATCTAATCTCATCTCCCGTCACAAGCATTCGTCAGGTCTTTGAGATGATGAAGGCAGATCAAGCAGAAACGGTTTCAAATGTAACAAAGCGTCTTGCTGGAATTGAAGCAGCTTTTGCTGGGTGGAAATCATCTTTGGAGTTTGCAGCAGAGAAAGGGAAATTCAATTCTCGTAGACAAGTTCTTGCAACTGCTGGTCAGTTAGAGTCTTTCTCAAAGGGTGCATTTACTGCAGTTGCCAAGAAATTTAACCCTGCCGGT
>OBON01000074.1_pt1 | contig 9669 bp, 12 predicted proteins | sample 1535311 | NCBI WGS metagenome assembly OBON01 (sample SAMEA3282984, study PRJEB22092) | marine metagenome | biome: marine pelagic biome; feature: mixed surface layer; material: sea water | collected 2014-06-20T10:15:00+00 | depth 2 m
GGGCAGGAGGGACTTGAACCCCCAACCGCCGGTTTTGGAGACCGGAACTCTGGCCAGTTGAGCTACTGCCCTATATGGCGCTTTCGAACATGACAAAGCATGGACTTTTCATAATCAGATTTTTTTAATTACCCGATCAAGCAAGCGCCAGGATGGGCAAGTGTAGGTCAGGTCTACCCAATAGGTAAAACCCGCATGAAAAGGGGTAGAACTCGCGCTCACGCGCGCCTGTGAAAGACTAAGTCCTATGAGTAAGCCTCGAATCTCTTCAAGAATTGCCGCTATCGCAGAGTCGGCGACCTTAGCCGTTGATGCCAAAGCAAAGGCCCTTAAAGCTGCCGGCCGCCCTGTAATCGGCTTTGGCGCAGGCGAGCCAGATTTTCCAACTCCCGATTACATTGTTGAGGCAGCAGCTGCTGCAACAAAGGTAGTTGCTAATCATCGCTACTCACCAACTCCAGGACTGCCTGAGCTTCGTCAAGCAATTGTTAATAAAACAAAGCGTGATTCAAATTATGAAATTAGCGTTGATCAAGTTCTAGTAACAAATGGCGGTAAGCAAGCGGTCTATCAAGCATTTGCTTCAATTATTAATCCTGGCGATGAGGTAATTCTCCCCTCGCCTTTTTGGACAACATATCCAGAGTGCATCAAATTAGCTGGCGGAAAAACAGTTGAAGTATTTGCCGATGAATCACAAGATTATTTAGTAAGTATTGAACAGCTCGAGGCAGCAAGAAGTGAAAATACTAAAGCGCTGCTCTTTTGTTCCCCCTCTAATCCAACAGGATCTGTTTATTCAAACGAGCAAGTTAAAGCAATTGGTCAGTGGGGCAAAACATGGCATCTGGATAATTAGCGATGAGATCTATGAACATCTCCTCTATGACGGAGCGAGCGCTCCTTCAATTCCAGTTATCGTTCCTGAAATGGCTGATAAGACAATTATTATTAATGGCGTTGCTAAAACATATGCCATGACTGGATGGCGAGTTGGTTGGATGATCGGGCCAAAGGATGTAATTAAAGCTGCTACCAATCTGCAATCACATCTTTCATCTAATGTTTCAAATGTGGCTCAGAGAGCTGCAATTGCTGCCCTCGATGGCGATTTAAGCGCAGTTAAGAAGATGGGTGAGGCTTTTGATAGGAGAAGAAAGCTAATCGTAAAACTTCTAAATGAAATCCCAGGAATTTCCTGCCCAATGCCTAAAGGAGCTTTCTATGCTTATCCGTCTGTTAAAGGTGTTCTTAACAAGGAGATTAATGGCCGCACTCCAACTACTTCTGCTGAGCTTGCTACGATCATATTGGAAGAGGCCGAAGTAGCAGTTGTTCCAGGTGAGGCCTTTGGACCATCTGGATATATCAGGCTCTCTTATGCCACATCAGATGAAGACATTATTGAAGGTGTGACAAGAATAAAGAAGCTACTTAGCTAACTACTTTCTCCTCTTAATTAAGGTTATTAGCCCAATAACTAGCGCAAGAACAAGTGCTGAAGTAATTGGAATGGGCGAAGAGCTAGGAATAGAAACTACATCTTCTTTAATTGGGGCAGAGATTGCAATCGGTGATTGAACTTCAAATCCATAACTATCTTCAATGACATGGCCATCTTTTGAAACTACTCGATACTTAACGCTATAACTTCCATTGCCGTTAATGGAAAGTCCTGCGCTAATTCTTGCCCCAGATACTTTTGAATCTCCTGAAACTGCCTCTCCAGCTGCATCAAAGACTTCAACGCTATTGGGATCATCTTGGCCAATTACCAATAGCTCTTCATTAAAATCAAGAACTATCTCCATAGGAAAATCAACTAAGACAGATCCACTACTTGGAGTAGCGCTAACTAAAGAGCTATGGCTATAAGAAGGACTCAGCGGGAGAAAGATAAGAAGAAGTGTAAGAAAGAGCTTTCTCATAGATTTAAACCAACTAGAGCAACTTCCGCCTCTAGCAAGATTCCAAACTTATCCTTTACTGCCTTTCTTGCTCTTCTAGCTAGCTCTAATATGTCATCTGCGCTAGCACTTCCAGTGTTAACAAGTGCTAATACATGCTTGCTTGAAATACCTGCGCCATTATGAGTCTCACCTTTTTTCACTCCAGAATTTTCCATAAGCCAGGCAGCAGAAGTTTTTACTCGTCCATCTTCTTGGGGCCATCTAGGCGCGCTTACTGGAAGCTTCTCAGCATCTTTTGCATCTAATATCGGATTGATAAAGAAAGAACCAGCAGACCAGCTATTTCTATCTTTCTCATCAAGGAGCATTCCCTTAGCAGCTCTTAATACCAATACCGCTTTTCTTAGCTCTGTGATTAATACTCGCTCGCCTAACTCAACCTTTAGATAGCTTGCAAGCTCGCTATAGGTAATAGGAAGGCTCATCTCGCCCTGTCTTAATTGGAAAGTTACTTCAATTACTACATATCTACCAGGGTTACTTTTAAATATCGATGAGCGATAAGAGAACTCACACTCTGAGTTAGAGAAAGTCTTATAAGCGCTCTCTTTCCTATCCCAGCATCTAACTCTTGCCACTACCTCTGAAATCTCATGGCCATAGGCACCGATATTTTGAATTGGAGTAGCTCCCACACTTCCTGGAATTCCAGACATACTCTCAAGGCCAGCAAATCCTTTTTCAATCATAAATGCGACAAATTCATCCCAATTCTCACCCGATGCAACAGTGATCATTCCCCCGCTACAGGCATCGATATGAAAGGTATTTCCCTTTGTTTCAACTTGAATCACAGTGCCGTTAAATCCAGCATCAGAGATCAAAACATTTGATCCACCGCCGATAATTAATACTTCGTCTCCTGCGCTATCTGCAGCTTTAATAGCTTCAACTAGCTCGCTCTCACTTGATACGCGAATAAATTTATTCGCCGGCCCTCCAACATGAAGGCTGGTGTAATTGGCAAGTAGCTCGCTCATAAGTAGAAGGTTATCTCCGCGCACTCAAGATGTCGCTACGTCCCCGATATTTCTCAAGGATTCGGTTGTAATTTTCCTTAGATTTCTTCTCCCTAAAATCAGGATCACTATCGTGATAGCCATGATGGCGCTCCTGGATTAGCCCTAGATCAATTTGATAGAGCTTTGCTCCAGCTGCTCTTAAGGCAAGACTTAGCTCCATATCTGCATTTCGATAGTAAGTAGCAGATGGGTTTGCTCCTCCTGCGCTAAGTGCAAACTGCCTATCAAGTGCTAGAAAATAACTAAATAAAACATCAACCTCTCCTGCGCCTTTATCATCAACGCTTCGCCATTGATCATCAACATTTACTAAACCGCCGCGCCAGCCCACAGCCTGGAAGCCCTTATCAAGTTGTTCAAGAGTTGGGGTTATGGCATCTGAGGTAAATATCGTTGAGGGATCCATAATCACTAAATACTTCTCACTAGAATTATTTAGAAAGTAATTGATGCTATGGCCCCAGCCCAATTTATTCTTCTGAAAGATAACGTTCTCATCTTTAAAACGCTCTTGATAGCTTGCTAGCTCTTTGCCTGAGGCAAATATTGTTATTGGAACATCGCTATAGCTTCTAATTGATGAAACACATTTAGCAAAGTCTTCAATGAAATTATCTGCTATTAAACAGATTCGAATTGATCCAGCCATTGCTGGCCCTTAATTAACGGGTTTCGCGGTGAAGAGTTGATGCCTTGCAACGAGGACAGAACTTCTTAAGTTCCATGCGATCTGGATCGTTGCGGCGGTTCTTCCTGGTGATGTAATTACGTTCTTTGCAATCAACGCAGGCCATAGTGATCTTTGGGCGGACATCCGCACTCTTGCTGGCCATGGTGACTCCTTTTGTAAGAAGAATTTCTTGTTAGGGGCGTGAGAATACCTAGCAGCTCCAACTATGGCAAAAAGGAGGATTTTCCCCGTATGGAGCGATGAGAAAAACAAATCCCCAGGCGGTAAATGATTTCTCAAGTTCACCTGGGGCTCTGGGATGAATATTACAACAATTAAACCAAGTAAAAATCCCCGGCGCGCTAATTGCTTTCGCAACTCCGTCCGGGGCTCTGGACAAACTTTAACACGAAGCATTTAACATTAATTAATCAACATAAAAGACTATCCCCAGGCGGCAAATGATTTCTCAAGTTCACCTGGGGTTCTGGAAATAACTTTATCATAAGAAGTATTAGTTTTATCCACAAGAAAAGACTATCCCCAGGCGGCAAATGATTTCTCAAGTTCACCTGGGGCTCTGGTGCAAACTTTACTATGGACAATCGAAAAGAACAATTGAATTCAAGCAAATACGAACTATTTATTTTAATTTCAGAATTATCAGCTGCGCTCTGGGTACACATTGCTATTTTTGAAGTTACCTTCCGTAACTTAATTCATAGTTTACTAACCAAGATTTGTGGTTCTGACTTTTGGTGGCGCACCCCGAATTTACTTTCAAAAAGAGATCATTTAGACATAATGCGTATAGAGCAAAAAATGCCTTCTAATAAGGCTTCGGATTCTTCTTATAAAGTCTTGGAAAGAATTAGTTTCTCTTTCTGGGTTGAACTTTGCAGCTCGCGTTACTACGAGAAAATTTGGAAGAAGTTAGAAGTTGAAATTCCTTCATTGCTAGAGCGAAGAAAAGACTTCTACAGCAAGGCCCGTGAGATAAGAAACCTTCGAAATGTTATTGCTCATCATGGGCCGATTCTCCGCCGAGATTTATTCCGTGATCACGCATATCTACATGAACTAACAGCGCTATTAGACCCAGAGCTAGCTAATGAAGTAAAAAGAAAGTCGCGCGTTCTGGATTTACTCCTGAACGCGCGATTAGTTGGTAGCGGAGGCGGGATTTGAACCCACGACACAGCGATTATGAGCCGCTTGCTCTACCAAGCTGAGCTACCCCGCCAAGAGTTTCTTGCTTTACTGCGAGCCCCCCATCGGAATCGAACCGATGACCTTTTCCTTACCATGGAAACGCTCTACCGACTGAGCTAGGGGGGCAGAAAGAAAAGCGAGGCTTAAGAATACCTGATTTCAAAGCTTGGTTAATTCGCTGGATCTAGCACGATTTTGCCGACAGTTTTGCGTGCCAACATATCGCGATGAGCATCAGCGGCCTTTGATAGCGGATAAGTACTTCCGATAACTGGCTTTAATTTTCCGCTAATAATCATTCCAAATAGATCCATGAAAACCTCTGCCATTAACTCCTTATCTGCCAAGGCATTAACTAGCCAGAATCCAATTACGCTCTGTGATTTAGGCATTAACGCTCCTGGATGGAGAGTCTTTGGCGCTTTTCTTGATGCCATTCCATAGGTAACTATCCGTCCAAAGGCGGCAAGTGCATCAAGTGATTGATCAAAAGTAGATCCGCCAACCATCTCAAGGATTAGATCAACGCCTTTGCCGTTATTAGCTTTGATTAGAGCTGCTGCAAGATCAGCCTCTCCTGCATCAACGACAACATCTGCGCCAAGTTCCATACATAATTTCTTCTTCTCATCACTTGAAGTCACAGCGATAACAAAGGCGCCCCATAGTTTGGCTAGTTGAATTGCAACGCTTCCAACCCCGCCTGCTCCAGCATGAATGACAACGCTCTCGCCAGCTTTTATATGGCCCATCTTCTTTAAGATCATATGAGCAGTACTTCCCTGCACCATCATTGCAAGTGCTTGGCCATCACTGACTTTATCTGGCAGAGGAATTACTGTCTTTGGACTTACTAAAGTCTTCTGGCAATATCCCCCGGTTGCAGCGAGAGCTAGAACTCTTGAACCATCAGGCATCTTTCCAACAACTTCCATTCCAGGAATTAGTGGCAGCTTCTGCGTAGATAGATATGAATTCTCAGTCTGGTGAGTATCAGCGTAATTAATCCCAATAGCAGTGACATCCAAAACAACTTGGCTTCCCGCCGGAACTGGCTCATCAAGATCTAGATACTTCATTACCTCAGGGCCGCCAAACTCAGTTATATAGATAGCTTTCATAGCACTAACCCTTTGTTGAACCGAGAGTTAATCCAGAGACGAATTGGCGCTTAAGGATAAGGAAGATTATTAACGTTGGAAGAGCAGCCATAATCGCTCCAGCTGCAAGTAAATTAAAGTCAGTTACATACTCTCCTTGTAGCCTGCCAAGTGCTGAAGTAATTGGCCGCTTGGAATCACTTTTAATCATCACAATGGCCCAGAAGAACTCGTTATAGATCCAGGTAGTCATAAGAACTGAGAGAGCTGCAAGTGGCGGCTTAAGTAGCGGCAAGATCACAGACCAGTAATGTCTAAATACCGATGCCCCATCAACTAGAGCAGATTCTGAGATCTCCTTTGGAATAGTCTTCATATAAGAGCTCATAACAAAGGTGGCAAAGCCAACCTGGAGAGCAACATGGATCAAGATAAGTCCGATATAGCTGTCATAGAGCGCACTTCTATTTCCTACTAAATCACCAAACCAGATATACATCTTAAATAACGGGGCATAGACCAGTTGGACTGGAAGCAGGTTCCCAGCAGTAAAGAGCAGCAGGAGATAGAGATTGAATCTAAACGAGTATCTAGTAATAACAAATGCCAGTAGTGAACCAAAAAAGAGGGTCAAAATCACTGCAGGAATTGCCACAATAAATGAATTACTTAAATATCCCCAGATCTCCATCTGGCGATAGGCATCGACATAGTTGGCAAAATTAAGAGTATCTGGCCTAGACCAGAGTCCCTTTTGAGTGATGTCTTCATATGGCCTAAGTGAAGTCCAGACAGTCCAGAGAATTGGAATCATCCAGATAAAGGCAAAGATCGCAATAAACACCGTGATGAGCGCATCTTTGCGCTTCTGGCGATTCTTATATTTCTGATCTCTAACGATTGAAGTACTCATACATCATCCCTAAACACTGTGCGTAGATAAAAGACGATCGGAGTAATACTAAGAAGGAGAAGAATTACGGCATATGCCGCACCTAGCATCGAGGCTGATTGGCCATAGATATTTTGAAATACCAACATACCTAAGATCGGCCATCCGGTTGATGTGCCATAGAGGATGTAGACCAGATCAAAGGCTCTTAAAGACTCAATTACAGTGATCACGATAATGATCACATTCACTGGCTTCATCGCAGGAAGCACAACTTTTCTAAAGCTCTGCCACTCTGTTGCGCCATCGATAGCTGCAGCCTCACGGAGGGAGGGATCAACTGACTTAAGCCCTGCTAAGTAAAGGAGCATGATGTATCCAATATGTCGCCAGGAGGCGATAGATAAGATCACATAGGTATTGATGTCATAGTTTCCAAAGATCGGTATCGCATCTTCAATTCCAGGATAGCCAAGCAGAACTTGAACAAGTCCGGTTGGTCCAAGCATGAAGCGCCAGATAACTCCAATCACGGCCATTGATAGAACCACTGGGATGTAATAGATAGATTCATAGATCTTATGGCCTCTAATTCTTCGATCAACTTGATAGGCCAGCAATACTCCAAGTGGAGTTGCAATGAGTGAGAACCAGAGAAGCCAATAAGTATTGTTTCGCAGTGCCGACCAGAACTGCGGTGATGCAGTAAAGATAGTGTCGTAGTTGGCAAGGCCGGCCCAGCGAATATTAGAGAGCTGAACGCCATTCCAATAGGTAAATGAGAGAGCAATTGTTAAAAGAGCGGGAATCCAAACCCAAACAATATGAAGAAAAGCTGGCACTCCAACAAATAAGGAGAGAGTGAGGCGATCGCCTTTAGTAAATGCCCGACGGCGGCGAGATTTACTCTTCGCCGCCGTCAGGGTCATGCAATTACTCTAGCCTAAGCTAGTTCAGGTAGTGCATCCCATGCTTCTTGCATTGAATCAACGATGCCATTGACATCCTTAGGATTCCTTAAGAAGTTCTGGATAGAAGGACCAACAATTGTTCCTGCGAAGTCATTACGGCAATCACGATCAAGGAAGTTCATAACGTTCTTGGCTTCAGCGATCACAGCAAGCTTCTGACGATTAAATGCGTCATAATCTGAAGTATCTAGACGTGTGTTGGCATATAGATTGGTATCTCCAGCTGCTTGCGCTGCAAGCATTCCGGCCTCAGAGCCACACCATTCAGCAAATGCTGCTCCGCCTTCAGGGTTTGAGCTATTTACTGAAGCACAAACGCCATCTGTTGGGGCATCAATTGAATCACGTCCGAATTCAGGGTTGATCTCTGGGAATGGAACGATCCATAGATCATCATAATCTTCTTGTGATTTATCCAAGAAACTATTAGCCCACCAGGAGCCCATCATCATCGCTCCGCACTTCTTCTGTAGTAGAAGATCGCGCATTCCCTCCCATCCGATATCAAGAACGTTCTTATTCATGTAAGGGATAAGAGTTGCGAATTGATCGAATACATCGATCGTCTTCTGATCGGTCCACTGCTTGCGACCATTTAGTAGATCGATGTGATAGTCATAGCCATTCATACGAACGTTAAGAAGTGAGAATGTTCCCATCGCTTCCCATCCGCCCTGATCGCCCAACGCATAACCGATAAGGCCCTTCTTCTGGGTGCCATCGAGAAGCTTCATGAAATCATCCCAAGTAGCGATATTTTCTGGATCTAGTCCAAGCTCGCTCATTGTTGATTTACGGTAGTGAAGACCCCATGGATAGTAAGTTGTTGGGATGATGTACTGCTTGCCATCAGATGGATTTGTTGCTCCACTAATGGAACCGGCAGGCATTTGATCGCCAAGGTTTTTAATATTCTCTGATACATCAACTAGCAGACCTTGATCAGCGCGGAAGTTAGTTCTAAATCCGGCCATCCATTGGAATGCATCATCTGGTGTTCCTTGAAGATACTGTGAGATTCCATCTTGGAATGCATTTGTATCTCCAGAACCCTGCATTGTTACTTCATTGCCTGTCTCTGCCGTATAGGCATCGGCTAGGGCTTGCGCAATTCTTAGACCATCTTCAGTATTTGTTCTAGCTGTGAAAGTAACTGGGCCACTTGCCTCATCGCTACCGCAACTTGTTAGAAGAGTTCCTCCACCAACAAGACCGATACCGCCAAGGGCTGCGCCTTTGAGAACTGTACGTCGCGATACGCCGTTCTCTTTGACTTCGTTCGACATCGAACTTCCTATTCTCCAAATCCCCCGATGGGCTTTGAACAGGCATGAACCTACGCCCGAAAGGGGGTAAAAGCGACGATATTTAGATAACGAATTGGTATAGGTAGAGTTAAGGCCATGGAAATAAGTCGAGATCTGCTTCTAATCCTTCATTTCATCGCTATGGCAGGCCTTCTTGGAGGCCTTCTTGCCTCCCAATCAAAGCTCAATAAAGGAGTACTTCACTCAGCCCTTCTTGCTCTAGTAACAGGGCTAGGCCTTGTTGGAATTAGATACTCCCTAGTTGATAGCTATCCAGATCAATATGAAGAGATCAACCACAGCGTAGTAGGGATAAAACTAGTAATACTTATTATTATCTTGGCTTTAGGCTATTTAAATGCAAAGAAGCAAGTCTTTCCAAAGAGAGCCTGGCTAGCAATGGTGGCTCTATCGGTGAGCAACATAGCTATAGCGGTGGTTTGGTAGTCCGTTAACTCTTAATTAAGAGATCTCTTCTAGCCCGATAGCTTCTAAACCCGCAAGGTGCCAAGGACGATAATCCAG
>OBON01000077.1_pt1 | contig 9589 bp, 6 predicted proteins | sample 1535311 | NCBI WGS metagenome assembly OBON01 (sample SAMEA3282984, study PRJEB22092) | marine metagenome | biome: marine pelagic biome; feature: mixed surface layer; material: sea water | collected 2014-06-20T10:15:00+00 | depth 2 m
GTGCGAACTTGCTCTGCAGTTGAAGGTTTATCTCCCTTTTCAATTAGGGCAAGGGCTTCAGGGTTAACGATAAAAGCGCCCTTTTCATCTTTGATATAGAAAGTTTTAACACCTGTCTCCACCATTCGAGAAACAGTAGGGGAGATGCGATAGCGCGGACCTAGGTTGGCATTTAAAGTCTTAGAGACATGAAGTGCTACACCTGGGCCGACTAGGCCAAAGAGTTCAAATGGCGACATTGGAAATCCAAGAGGACGCAGAGCGTTATCGGCCACATCTGTCGGAGTTCCTTCATCAACAGCATCTGTTACTTCGCCCATAAATCTTGTCAACAGGCGATTAACAACAAATCCTGGCGCATCTTTACAGATAATCATTATCTTCTTTAGCTCTTTGCCAACGCTGATTGCAGTTGCAGTGGTGGCATCATCAGTTTTTGAAGTTCTTGCAACCTCCAAAAGTGGCATGATGGCAACTGGATTAAAGAAGTGGAATCCAACAACTCGCTCTGGGTTCTTAAGGCCTTCGCCCATTTTTTCAACTGATAGTGATGAAGTATTGGTAGCAAGAACACACTCAGGAGAGATTATTGCTTCCAGATCCTTAAATAATTTCTGCTTTATCGAGAGCTCTTCAAAGACTGCTTCAATAATGAAATCACATCCAGCAAAAGCTGATTGACTTACAGATCCTGAGATTAGAGATGATAATCTCGTTGCCGCCTCTGGGTTTAGACGCTTTTTCTCTACTAACTTAGTAATTTCATTTCTAACCCAAGCAACACCTTTATCGACTCGCTCTTGGTCAAGATCGGTCATAACTACTGGAACTTTTAGATTTCTAATTATTAGAAGCGCTAACTGTGAGGCCATTAAGCCTGCTCCAACAACTCCAGCCTTTGTGACCTTTCTAGCAAGAGCTGCCTTTGGGGCTCCCTCTACTTTTTTGCGCTTCTTTTGAATCAGATTAAATGCATATAGAGATGCCCTTAAAGGATTGCCCATAACTAGGTTTGCCAAGATCTCATCTTCAGCGTCAAAGCCTTGATCTAGGGTGTTGCTCCTAGCAGCAGAGATGAGTTCTAAGGCGCGTCTTGGGGCCTCAATATCTGCTCCGCCATATTTTTTGGCAATTGCAGCCTTGCCAGTTTCTAAAGCTTTATCCCAATTGGGATCTGTTGAATAATCTTTCCGCTCTATCTTCTCGCTTCCTGAAATTATTCTGGCAGCAAAGGCGATTGATTTTTCGAGAAAATCAGCGGGCTCAAATACTGCGTCAACAACTCCAAGACCCTGTGCCTCTTTTGCCTTCATCATCGTATTGTTATTTAAGGCATTCAAAACAATAACTTGGACAGCTCTCTCTGGCCCAATCAACTTAGGAAGGATTGTTGCTCCACCCCAACCAGGTACTAAGCCAAGGAAGCACTCAGGTAGAGCGGTAAGAGCAGTCGATGCCATAGTTCGATAATTGCAATGCAGGCCAACTTCAAGGCCGCCACCTAGAGCAAGTCCATTGATAAATGCAAAGGTTACCTTCTTGCTTCTTCCAAGTCTTTTAAAGATGTCATGTCCCAATTTTCCAAAAGCTAGTGATTGCTCTCTCTTGGCAACATATGAGATGCCAGATAGATCTGCTCCAGCTGCAAAGATAAAGGGTTTTCCAATAATTGCTATCGCTACCGCATCACTACTTTCAGCTGCGGTAATTGCATCATTTAGTGAGTTTAGAGATTGGATTCCAAAAGTATTTGGCCTGGTGTGATCGTGGCCATTATCTAGAGTTATAAGGGCAAGAGAGCCAGATGCACCAAAAGCCGATAGATCAACTTGGCGCAGTAGGGCGTTAGTTACTACCTCATCGGGGGGAGTTGTTATCTCTGACATACTCGCTTATGCTCCCTTTTTATAATTTGGGTTCTCCCAGATGATGGTTCCACCCATTCCAAGTCCAATACACATAGTGGTAATTCCATATCTCACTTCTGGGTGATCTTTAAAGCCCTCAGCAAGGTTGAGAATTAAACGAATTCCAGATGAGGCAAGTGGATGGCCAACAGCAATTGCTCCACCATAGAGATTAACTCTTGGATCATCATCGCCAATTCCAAAGTAGTCAAGGAATGAGAGAACCTGGATTGAGAATGCTTCATTTATCTCAAATAAACCAATATCTTCAATCTTTAAGCCTGCCTTATCAAGAGCCTTAAGCGTTGATGGCACAGGTCCATATCCCATAATCTCAGGCTCAACTCCTGCAAATGCAAATGTAATCATTCTCGCCTTTGGTGATAGTCCCAGCTCTTTAGCTTTACTCTCGCTCGCAAGAAGCGCTGCTGTTGCTCCATCATTTAGCCCTGCAGCATTACCAGGAGTAACTCTGCCCTGAGGACGAAATGGAGTCTTTAGCGCAGCAAGTGCTTCAAGTGTTGTTCCAGGTCTTGGTGGTTCATCAACTGTTGCAACCCCCCAACCTTGCTCAGCGTTTCTAACTGCAACTGGAATTAAATTAGGTTGAATCTTTCCGCTCTTATATGCAGCTGCAGTTTTTTCTTGAGAGCGAAGAGCGTATTTATCTGCGCGCTCTTTAGTTAAGTGTGGAAATTTATCGTGGAGACGCTCTGCAGTATTTCCCATCGAGAGAGCATCGGTATCAACTAATCTCTCTGCTAAATATCTAGGGTTTGGATCCATCCCATCGCCCATTGGGTGATTGCCCATATGTTCAACACCGCCAGCGATTGCAAGATCGTATGCGCCCATCGCAATAGATCCAGCAAGGGTAGTTACTGAAGTTAGAGCGCCTGCGCACCAACGATCAATTGAATATCCTGGAACAGTATTTGGAATTCCTGCAAGAAGTGATGCGCTTCTACCAATGTTCATTCCTTGATCGCCATATTGAGTAGCAGCAGCAATTGCTACATCATCAATTTCAGATGGCTTAACCGATGGATTTCGCTCAAGAAGGCCGCGAATAGTTCGAACAATAATGTCATCGGCGCGGGTGCCGGCATATAAACTTCCAGCTTTTCCAAAAGGAGAGCGAACAGCATCAAGGAGAACTACATTTGTTGAGGTGGTTGCAGTATTCATGCCGCTAGGTTACTGGTCAGTAGCCTTTTCTGGCACCCATCTAATCGGCCCTTTATGGCTAACAAAGATATTTGAGCCAACTTCAAGGCCCCTGGTATCGGTGACCCTGGCCCTTACTATCTGAGCAAGGCCGGCAAAGTTCAGCTCGACTAGGGCGTCATGGCCGTAGTAATTGATTTTGCTGATCTTGGCCGAAACTCTTCTCTCACCAGGCTCTAGGTTTAGCGCTATCTCCTCAGGGCGAACCAAGATCTGGCCAGATTCATATCCAGCTCTCTGCCCTATCTGCTCAACTGGGCTGTTAAGAGGGGAGAGGTATTGATTACCTTCAATTTTATTTGCAGGAAGAGTGAGAATATCTCCAGTGCTCTCAGCTGCTGCAGCAGAGATTGGTTTTAGATAAACCTCAGATGGGCTTCCTGATTGAACTACCTGACCATCTCGCATCAAAGCGATGATATCTGCTGAGACTAAAGCATCTTCGCGATCATGGGTGACCATGATGGAGGTAGTTTTACTAGATTTCAAAAGTGCAACCACCTCTTGGCTAATTTCAGATCTTAAAGTTTGATCAAGTGCGGCAAAGGGCTCATCCAGCAGAATCATTGCTGGCTTCATAGCAAGTGCGCGAGCAAGAGCGATTCTAGTTTGCTGTCCACCGCTTAATTCTTGCGGAAGTCTCTTCTGATAATTTGGCATTCCAACTAAATCCAGTAGCTCCTCTACTAACTCATCTCTATCTTTTTTGGAAGTTTTCTTCACTAAAGAAAAAGAGACATTCTCTTCAACCGAGAGGTGAGGAAAGAGACCGCCTTCTTGCGGGACATAACCAATGTTTCGCTTATGGGGCGGAAGTACTAGAGATGAGACGCTAACTAATTGCTTACCAAATCTAATTGCCCCACCTTTTGGTGTTATTAGGCCTGCGATACTTCTAAGCAGAGTAGTTTTCCCGCAACCTGATGGACCCAATATCGCTGCAAATGATCCAGAGGAGATAGATAAATCAAGGTTTTTTAGGATTATTCGATTGCCCAACTCGACTGTTAAATCTCTAATCTCTAGCGAGCTCATATCTGGTCACCTCCGATTCCATCGCCCTTATCTGGCCGGTTAATTAAGAAAGTTGGAATTGCTGCAATTAGGACTAAGAGTAAAGCGTAGGGAGCAGCTTCGTTAAATCGAAATATCGAGCTATAGCTCCACATCTGTGTGGCAAGAGTTTCAAAGCCAATTGGTTTCAGCATTAACGTGGCGGGAAGCTCCTTCATTGCAGCCAGCAATACCAATAAAGTTCCGCTTAATAGCCCTGGAGTGGCAAGGGGAATTACAACTCTTCTAAATGTTGCTGATTTTGGAAGGCCCAAGGTTGCCGATATCTCAATTAAATTCTTTGGAACTCGATCAACGCTACTTCGCACCGAACCTACTGCTTTAGCCATAAAGAGCAGGGCATAGGCAAATGAGAGAAGTAGCAGGCTCTGATAGAGCCAACCAATTGATGATCCAAATGAAACTAGAGCAAGGCCCATAACAATTCCTGGCAGAGCGTGAACAATTAATATCGCCTTATCGCTAACTCTGCCAAGCCTAGATCCTTGAGCGGAGAGCACTCCGACAGGAAGAGCGAGAGCAAGTGCAATCAGCGCGCCAAGGCAGGCAGCGATTAGAGTTGATATCGATGCTTTAAATAAAAGGGAGTAGTTAATACTTGTCGAGTTTGCAAGAAAAATCGAGAGAAGTTGAAAGAGTGGTATCACAAGGCCAAGTGCAAGATATGAACCGATACCAAAGAGCGCTATCAACTTAACCTTGAATTTATCATTGGTTTTAGCTCGCTTGATGATTCGATTCGATGATTTGATGATATGCAACCTCTGCCGGCTTCGCTCCTCAAGCCTTATAACTAGCGCAGAGATTGCCACCAAGATCAATGCCAAGATAGATGCACTTGAGCGATCAAAAGAGCCTCGATAAATATTTTCAATTGCTCTAGTTAGAGTATCAACTCCTAAAAGCGAGATGGCCCCAAAATCGCTTAAAACATAGAGCGCCGAAAGCAGAGAGCCTGCGGCAACTGAATTCTTTATCTGTGGCCAAGTAACTCTTACAAATATCTGTAAACCATTTAAGCCAAGAGTTTGAGCAACTTCATAGGTAGACCAATCGCTACGGCGAAGAGCTGCCAGAGTTGTCAGGGTTATAAAGGGAGTAGTTGCAAGAACTAGAACAAAGAGAGCGGCCCAGAGCCCTTTAAAGCCAGGAATTAGAGAGATCCAGCTATAGGTAAATACATAGCTAGGAATTGCCACTGGCAAGATAACGAGTGCTTGAAGCGTCGATTTAAAGGGAAGATCAATATTAAATAGCGTCCAAGCCAGAGCAATGCCAATGAGAGTTGATAGCGCGGTAACTGCGATGGTTAAACCTAAGGTTGTTGCCAAGATTTCTAGAGTTTTACTCCTAAATAAAATCAGCGAGATCTCTGATACTTCAGCATCTATCGCTCGCCTAAAAAGATAGAAGAGAGGCAGGCTGGCAGTAAGAAATGCGATTAAAGATGCTGCAATTAAGGTGATACTTGGTCGAGATTGCCTCTTGGCCCATGAATCTTGGCCCAAAGTTGGCTCCTGTAATTGGATAGAAATTAGATCAACCCCACTTTGATTAGTAGGGCTTGGGTCTTAGATAAATTAGCAAGAAGTGATAGATCAACCCTTGGCGATGGAATCTGACTTAAAGGTGGAAGTCCCAAAGGGTTAGCATCCTTGAGGACTAGAGAGTATTCATAGGTTTTCTAAATAAATTCCCTCTGAACTTCATCGCTAAGAAGATAAGTTAAGAGATCAAGGGATACTTGCACGTTGGTAGAAGTTTTAAGAATGCCAGCTCCAGCAACATTTATCATATTTCCAGTATCACCAGGAGCAAAGAACCCATTGGCAACTGCAATTTCGCGCCCTAAGGCTTTAGAGACCTCCCATAGGTAATAGTGATTTACTAAACCAAGATCAATCTCGCCGGCATCAATTGCCGCCACAATTTGAGAGTTCTTCTCATAGAGTTTTACATCATTGGCTTTTAGTCGCTCTAGCCAATTAACTGCCGCTGCCTCACCTCTTGATTGAATCAACGCGGTGATAAATGCTTGAAAAGATGAATTTGTTGGAGCAATTCCAATCTTGGCTCGATAGATAGGCAGAGTCAATTGATCGATACTGCTGGGAAGAGTTTTTACTCGCTCTGGCGAGTAGGCAAAGACGCGAGCTCTACCAGTAATTCCTACCCAATCTGATCTACTAGATCGATATTTATCTTCAACGCGATCAAGAATTCTCTTATCGAGTGGAGCCAATAGACCAGCTTCACTAATTGCGCCTAGAGCTCCAGCATCTTGTGAGATAAAAATGTCTGCAGGTGAGTTAACGCCTTCTTCAAGAAGTTGGGCAGCAAGGGCAGCTGAATCGCCGTAGCGAACATCTAATTTGACTCCGGTAAGAGCGGTGAACTGATTTAGAAATGGGGAGATAAAGCTTTCGCTCCGGCCTGAGTAGATAACCAAGCCCTCGCTCTTTTGAGATGCGCAGCCGGTAAGAAGGCTCGCGCCAAGGCTTAGGGCAAGTGCGAGAGTGGTAAATCGGAGTCTTTTAAGAGCCACATAGAGAGGTTATCTTGCATTGGGGTATTTAAGCAACATTTATGTTGCGTAATTCACCTCTACTCCTCGGGCTCAATTTCTGCCTCAGCAGGGGGCAAGGCTAGAGGCTCACTTTCAGAGAGGCTCTCAGCAATGGCGTTGGCGCACTTTTCTATCTGCCACTCTCTTGCCCCATTAAGTCTTAACTGTGTTTCAACTCTTGATAGTAGAGCCGGGCTCATTTTATGGAGCTGCTCGTTTGCTTGATCAAAGCAGATCTTTCTTACCAACTCAGGGCCGATGAGATTTTCTAAGGGGATATTTACTTCGACTGCTATTTCATTTAACTTGGCTTTAGCATGGCTTAAGTGAGCATAGGCGATAGGAAACTTTACCTTCCAGATCTTTACTGGCGGAAGAGAATCACTCTTGCTTCGAAGTTCTGGCCACCTCTCTTGCTCTAGAGATTGAGCTGCAAGAAATGTCTCTAGCCAGGTGTCGATGTAGCTCTTTTGAATCTCATTTCTAATTCGTTGCCTCGCTTCACCAAGTTTCATAAATTCATCTCTACTTTTCACATTAGATTTAGCAAGAGCAATTATTACCGCATCTGATAAGAGCCTTCCAGGGGCAAGATCAATTGAAAATGCAATCTCATCACGTACCTGCCAGAGCTGCCTAATAATGGCTAATTGATATCGAGATTTAATCTCATGCATACCAGAGGTTCTTCTCCAAGGCTCTTTTCTCTTTTGAGGGGGAGGGCTAGTTAATATCGCTGCAAAATCTTGCATCGCCCATTTTAATTTTCCTTGCGCTTCAAGAAGCTCTTTCACCTTATCTCTAAGATCTATCAATAGCGCCACATCAAGAGCTGCATAATCAAGCCACTCCTGCTTTAGTGGGCGGATAGACCAGTCAACTGCAGAGTGCTCTTTAGCAAGTGAGATCTGCAGGAGACTTTCAACTAAATGGCCAAGGCCAACTCTTGGACACCCCGCAATTCTTGCCCCTAACTCAGTATCAAATAGCTCTTTTGGATCTATGCCCCAATCACGAAGACAGGGCAGATCTTGGGTGCTGGCATGGATGATTACCTCTTCGCCTCTAATGAGTTCATTTAATTGGCCAATTAAAGGGCTTTCGATAAATTCAATCGGATCAATTAGATGCAGGCCGCCGCCTCTTCGATAAATCTGTATTAGATAGGCCCTTGGGCTATAGCGAAATCCTGACGCCCGCTCCGCATCAACAGCGATTGGACCGTGCCCTGATTTAAGCTCGCGTATCGCTTCTGCAAATCTATCTTCAGTGGTTATTAGCTCTGGAGTTCCTTGTTCAGGAACCTTTAGGGCGCGAAGATTTGTCTCTTGCTCACTCACAGTTAATTAACGCTTTTGCGGAAGCGAGGCCACACCCTCAGCAAGAGGAGCAAGACCTGCAGCGCTTGCCATTAGCTCTAGCCAAGCATGGACATGGCTCATCAACTCTTTGGGATTATCAGCAGTCCATGAGGCTCGAATCTCTATCTCAGATGATTCATCATGTGATGAGAGTTCGCCAAAGGAGGCGCTTGCAACTCTAGTAACCGTTCCACTGGGCTGGCTATAACTTGCACCGCTATTTTTTAGCGCATCAATAAACCAAGACCAACCAACATCAGGCAACATGGGATCTGATTGAATCTCAATATCCAGTGCTGATCTAACAAAGGTCACGCAGCGGAAAGTGCCATCCCAAGATTCTTGTCCCTCTGGATCATGGAGGAGAACGAATCTGCCAGTTGCGATGTCATCTTCGCTATCAAGATCAAGTGCTAGATCGGCGGTGATAGCAAATGCATAGGGGGCAAGTTTTTGTGGCGCCGGAATTTCAGAGATGGAGATTTCAGGGCGGGCCTTAATAGCTTTTATATCTTCTATAAAAGTATCGAACTCTCGATTCGCCTCTTTCATAAGGATAAGGGTAGGCAAGAGTTAATTGAGTCAGGGGGAGGCGCGAGGGCCTATGAGGCGATAACCTTGATTGATGGGCTCATTACTTGCGCTAGCTTCCAGTCTGCTCTGGGGAACTGCAGATTACTTAGCTGGAAACCTCTCGAAGCGCTTTAAAGCTATCGCCGTCACAGCAATTTCACAGATATTTGGACTTATCTTTGGCCTCTTAGTAATTCTCTTCTTTGCAGATTTTATAAGACCTAATCTTTCGATGAGTGGCTATTTCATTCCGGGAGTTATTGCTGGCATCGCTGGATTTATTGGCCTGATTGCTTTTTATACTGGTCTTGCTACAGGTCGTATGGGGGTTGTTTCACCAATTAGCTCGCTCTCAGTTCTAATTCCATTGTTTTTCGCCCTTGCAAGAGGTGAGCGACCTACCTCTCTTGAGTTGATAGGAATATCAATTGCCATTACTGGAGCATTTATGGCAAGCGGACCTGAGATAAGAAATGGTCTGCCAATTAAGCCTCTCTTATTGGCAGTGGTTGCTGCCATCGGTTTTGGAACTGCCTTAACATTTATTGCAATTGGATCTGAGACTGACTCTCTCCACACTATGACCTCGATGCGAGTTGCTTCAGTATCAATCTGCATCTTACTAGCTATTAGATATCGAAGCCTTGGCGGCATTCCAAGGCGAGAATTTCCACTATTAATATTTATTGGCGTTGCAGATTTTCTAGCTAACTTTCTTCTTGGGGTAGCAACCACCAAAGGCTTAGTCTCTATCGCTATGGTTCTAGGTTCACTATTTCCGATTGTGACTATTCTCTTGGCATATAAGTTTCTAAATGAGAGATTGGCTAAAGTTCAGTATCTAGGAATTGCCTTTGCACTTGGTGGAGTGCTTTTAATCG
>OBON01000079.1_pt1 | contig 9504 bp, 11 predicted proteins | sample 1535311 | NCBI WGS metagenome assembly OBON01 (sample SAMEA3282984, study PRJEB22092) | marine metagenome | biome: marine pelagic biome; feature: mixed surface layer; material: sea water | collected 2014-06-20T10:15:00+00 | depth 2 m
ATAGACTGATAGACTGATAGACTGATAGACTGATAGACTGATAGACTGATAGACTAGCAAAGCCAAGTGTGCCTGGCTATTACTGGCAACATATCTCTTATGTCGTTATTTGGTGGCTCATGGCATTGGTAGTACTTTTTCTACCCTTCTATCAAGTATCACGAAAGAGGCAGGGCTATGAACGGAGTAATTAAGAGATATCGCTTCATGGCGGTAGCAGCTGGCATCATGTCGCTTCTGCTCTGGTTTGTTGAACTTCCAGTGGTCTATCTACTTGATAATCCAGATTTAGAGGCAAAAGTTAAGTGGATTCCCTTTGTCCATGGCTATATCTATGCCTTCTATGTTCTTGCAGCTATTCACTTCACAGCAAGGGCTCGCTTTACTATCAAACGAATGATTTTATTTATCTTGGCTGGAACCCTTCCAATAGCTTCATTTATTGCTGAGCGGCGAGTTATGAGGCAATTTCCCCTCTCATGAGAGCTAAAACTTTAATCAAGTCAGCGCTCTATCCCCTCTATGAAAAGCGCTTACTTGCAAAGCTTGATCTAGGCAGAACCCCGCGCCATATTGCTGTGATTTTAGATGGCAATAGAAGATGGGCAAAAGAGAATCCTTCACTAAATGGCGATACCTCATCAGCTCATGGCCATAGAGCTGGGGCGAGCAAGATTATTGAGCTACTCACCTGGTGTGAGCAGACTGATATAAACGTCGTGACGCTATGGCTACTATCAAGTGATAATTTAAAACGAAGCCCCCAAGAGCTAGATTCTTTAATGCAGATTATTGGATCAAGCGTTGAATCCCTTGGAGATACTGGTAGATGGAGCATTAAGGTCTTAGGCTCTCTTGAGCTACTTCCAGAGAAACTCCAAGAACAGCTAAAGCGAATTGAGCAAGAGAGCGCAGGTATTGCTGGTCTAAAAGTTAATGTGGCAATTGGCTATGGCGGCAGACTTGAGATAGTTGATGCTGTTAAGAGCTATCTAGATTCAGCAAAGAGCTCTGGAAAAGATATAACGCAGATAAGAGATGAATTAACGGTGAACTCATTAGATCAATATCTCTACACTGCAGGGCAACCAGATCCTGAGTTGGTGATTAGAACATCAGGGGAGCAGAGGCTTGGTGGGTTTCTGCTTTGGCAGAGCCATCAATCTGAGTTTTATTTCTGTGAGGCTTACTGGCCAGATTTTCGCCGGGTAGATTTTCTTCGAGCACTTCGCTCCTACTCACTTCGCCAGAGACGTCTTGGAAAGTAATTAAAACCTCAAGTTGAACTTGAGCGTGTCGCGTGATTTCAAGGCCTCTAGGACTTACCTTTTTCTCGTGGTACTTCCCCGGCAAATCTGCCTAATTCAGGCGGAAAAAGCCCTATAACAACAGAATAAGCAAGGAGTTCCGTGGCCCGCGCTAGCTCCGAAGGTCGCAAGACCTACGTTTTAGATACCAGCGTCCTGTTAGCAGACCCCTCCGCCTTCTTCCGCTTCGATGAGCATGAAATCATCATTCCAATAGCGGTAATCGGAGAACTTGAATCAAAGCGAGATCATCCCGAGCTTGGATACTTTGCCAGAGCAGCTTTAAGAAAGCTTGATGATCTAAGAGTTACCCATGGAAGACTTGATAAACCCTTAAAATCACGGCAACTGGAGGAACTCTCTCAGTTGAGTTAAACCACACTGATACTTCATCTCTACCTCATGGATTTTTACGTGATGGCACAAATGATTCAAGAATTTTAGCTGTTGCTAGAAATCTAGTAAGTGAAGGAAAAGATGTCGTTCTAGTTACTAAAGATCTTCCCTTAAGAGTTAAGGCATCATCTGTTGGAGTAAGCGCTGATGAGTATCGCGCAGAGCTTGCGCCAAGTAGCGGTTGGACTGGAATGGCTGAGGTAAGCGTTGGAAGTAAAACTATCGATGCTCTCTATGCTGGCGAGAAGGTGAGCGATCCTGAAATTAAAGATCTTCCAGTTCACACTGGAGTAGTGCTTCACTCTGAAAAGGGCAGCGCTCTTGCAAGAGTAAATGCAGATAAAACTCTCTGCCTAGTTCGAGGAGATAAGAGCGCATTTGGAATTCATGGCAGATCTGCTGAGCAGCGAATAGCACTTGATCTGCTCCTTGATAATGAGATTGGTATTGTCTCTCTAGGAGGAAGGGCGGGAACTGGAAAATCTGCCCTTGCTCTCTGCGCAGGCCTTGAGGCTGTTCTTGAACGGCGCCTCCATAAAAAGATAATTGTCTTCCGCCCGCTCTATCCAGTTGGAGGTCAAGAGCTTGGATACTTGCCAGGAAGTGAAGGGGAGAAGATGTCTCCCTGGGCGCAAGCAGTCTTTGACACCCTAGGAGCTGTGGTCTCTGCCCAAGTTATTGAAGAGATTTTAGATCGCGGACTTATAGAGGTTCTTCCGCTAACCCATATCCGTGGCCGCTCACTCCATGACTCCTTTGTAATTGTCGATGAAGCTCAATCTCTAGAGCGTGGGGTTTTATTAACTGTGCTCTCTCGAATTGGGCAAGGCTCAAGGGTGGTTCTAACCCATGATGTGGCCCAGAGGGATAACCTGCGGGTTGGTCGCCATGATGGCGTTGTTGCTGTTGTGGAATCTCTTAAGGGCCATCCTCTCTTTGCCCATGTGACTCTGACCCGCTCTGAGCGCTCTCAGATCGCAGCTTTAATAACTGAGCTTCTTGAAGATCCAGTCCAGCTCTATGCCTAATAATTGGGGTTTTACTACAAATAGGGTATAACGGACTTTATAGGGGCTGACCTGCACTTTTCTTATCCACAATTGCTGTGATTTTAATCTTTTTACGCCACTCGCAGGTTTAAATTTGCCCCTCACCCCTTACTTTGTAAGTCTAGCCCCAATTCCCCCTAGAAATACCCTCGAGCCTGGCTCTGACTTGTTCAGCGCTAAGGAGGTAGAAAGATGTTGCCAAACCGGCGCGCGATCGTTGCCCTCGCCTTTGCGACCCTCTTTATCTCCTCGGTTGAAATCTCCCATGCCCAACCGGTTTATACCGAGCCTACAGAGCTCTTAGTGGTTCAACCTAGCGACTCCCTAAAGGTCAGCGTTCCAGGAGATCTAGAGCCAAACTGGCCGACGCTAATTGAGATGAGCGATCGCTCCCTAGTTATGGCCTGGGATATGTTGATGGTTTCGGTGATGATTCAAAAAGTTGAAAAAGCTAGAAGCGCCAATGGGGCGAGAAAAGTTGGCAGAGAGATTGCCAAAGAGAGCTATGGCTGGGGAGCGCGTCAATATAGCTGCCTCGATGCTTTATGGACCAAGGAGAGTAATTGGAACTATAGAGCGAGAAATCCTAGAACTGGCGCCCATGGAATTCCGCAAGCACTTCCAGCTACAAAGATGGAGGTTGTAGGAACTGATTGGAGAACTAATCCAGTTACTCAGATTCAATGGGGTCTGAGATATATCGATATTCGCTATGAGACTCCATGTAAGGCGTGGGCGAAATTTAAACGCTCAAATTATTATTAAAAAGAGCTCTCTGGTTTTACCCCAATAGTTAGCGGCTTTAGTGAGCCATTAAAGAAATCATTTCCCTTATCATCAACCACAATAAATGCTGGAAAGTTTTCAACTTCAATCTTCCAAACTGCCTCCATACCAAGTTCTTCATAATCAAGAACCTCAACTTTTTTGATGCAATCTTGAGCAAGGCGAGCAGCAGGTCCTCCAATAGAGCCTAGATAGAAACCACCATTTTTCTTGCATGCCTCACTTACTTGTTTTGAGCGATTTCCTTTAGCAAGCATTATTAGCGATCCGCCAAGTGCTTGAAAATACTCAACATAGGAATCCATTCGTCCCGCAGTTGTTGGACCAAAAGATCCTGAGGCATATCCCTTTGGAGTCTTGGCAGGGCCTGCGTAATAAACTGGATATTTCTTGAAATAATCAGGGAGTTCTTTTCCAGAATCTACTAGCTCTTTTAATTTCGCATGAGCTAGATCTCTTGCAACAACCATGGTTCCGCTAAGTGATAAACGAGTCTTTACTGGGTGCTTTGAAAGCTCAGCCAAGATCTGGTCCATGCTTTGGTTTAGATCGATATTTACTGCGTTTTCATCTAAGTGATCATCTGTCGTCTCTGGCAGGAAGTGGGCTGGGTCGCGCTCTAAAACTTCAATAAATACGCCATCTTTAGTGATCTTGGCCTTGGCCTGGCGATCAGCTGAGCAGGAGACTGCAATTGAAATAGGAAGTGAGGCGCCATGTCTTGGAAGGCGGATGACTCTTACATCATGGCAGAAGTATTTGCCGCCAAATTGTGCGCCGATTCCTAGTTTCTGGGTAAGAGCCAAGACCTCTTTTTCAAGTTCTAGATCTCTAAAGGCTCTACCAGTTTTGGCATCACCTGTTGTAGGCAGTGAATCTAAATACTTTGTTGAGGCAAGCTTTGCGCTCTTTGCTGTGAACTCAGCTGAGGTTCCACCAATGACAATAGCTAGGTGATAGGGAGGGCAAGCAGCAGTTCCAAGAGAGCGTAGCTTCTCCTCAAGCCAAGTTATGAAAGATGTTGGATTTAGGATTGCCTTAGTCTCTTGATAGAGGAAAGACTTATTAGCACTTCCGCCGCCTTTAGCAATAAAGAGGAAGTTATATTCCTGCGCATTCTTATAATCAGAGTAAATCTCAACTTGAGCAGGCAAGTTATTACCAGTGTTCTTCTCCTGCCAAGTTGTGACAGGTGCTAATTGGGAGTAGCGCAGATTTAGCTTGGTAAATGCATCATAGATTCCTCTAGATATTGTTTCTTCATCTTGTTCTGAGGTGAGAACTTGCTGGCCTTTTTTGCCCATAACAATTGCAGTACCTGTGTCTTGGCACATCGGAAGAATTCCACCGGCTGCGATATTGGCATTTTTGAGTAGATCTAGTGCGACAAAGCGATCATTGGCAGAGCTCTCAGGATCTTTAAGGATATTTGCTAGCTGCTGCAAGTGTTCGCTACGTAGATAATGCGAGATATCGTGGAGAGCAACTTCAGTTAAATTTCTAATTGCCTCAGGAGATACTTTTAAGAAAGTCTTTCCATCGCCTTCAAATGTTGAGACGCCTTCACTTGAAATGAGGCGATATTGCGTGGTATCTGGCCCAACCGGAAGTAGATCTTCATAGATAAATTCCGGCATGACTTACTCAGCTTCTACTTGAGATTTTGCTGCCTCGAGTTTTGCCCTTGCGCCATCGAGCCACTGCTGACAAATTGCTGCAAGCTCCTCGCCCCGCTCCCAGAGTTTTAAAGATTCTTCAAGGCCAACCCCGCCAGCTTCAAGGGTTGCTACAACGCTTGCTAGCTCATCTCGAGCTTGCTCATAACTTAGCTGGGCCATATTCGTAATCTACTCGCTTTTACTATCTTCTTGGCTGCCAAGAGCTGTCGCAAGGGCCACACCTTTAGCCATACGTAATTGAATTTTCTCGCCATGGGCAAGTGATGCAGGGTCTTTGACAATAACTCCATCGCTTTTTTGCACTACTGAATAACCACGATCAAGGGTGGCCTGCGGTGAGAGGGTTCTAACCCTGGCAGCAATATGGGTGACTTCATCAAAGGCTCTAAGCAGCTTGGAATTCATGCTCATAAATGAGCGCGATATAAAGCTTGAAATTATCTCCTGCCTTGAGGTGACCATAATTAGCGGGTCTTTCATTACAGGTCTTTGGATCAAGTTAACGATCTTGGTCATTTCAAGAATTACCAAGTCATTAATCTTTCTATCAGAGCGCTCTCTTAGATTCTTGATTTTGCTTACCTCTTCTTGAAAATCAGGAACTACTAATTTTGCTGCATCTGTTGGAGTTGAGGCGCGAACATCTGCTACCAAGTCAAGAAGCGGAGTATCTTGCTCATGGCCAATAGCGCTGACAATTGGTTTCTTGCAAGAGGCAGCAAGTCTTACTAGCCCTTCATCTGAGAAGGCAAGAAGGTCCTCAAAGGATCCGCCGCCTCTAGTGATGATGATGACATCAACTTCTGGATCGTTATCAAGCTCTCGCAAGGCAGCCGATACTTGAATAACAGCATCAGATCCTTGAACTGCTACCTCCCTAGTTTCAAAGCGAACCGCTGGCCATCTTCTTCGAGCATTCTCCTTAACATCTTTTTCAGCAGCACTTGCCCTGCCACAGATAAGTCCAATTTTATTTGGCAGAAATGGGAGCGGCTTTTTTCGCTCAAGTGCAAATAGCCCCTCTGCTGCAAGGACTTTTTTAAGTGCTTCAAGGCGAGCAAGTAATTCACCAACTCCAACTTGGCGGATTTCTTTAGCGCTAAGTGAGAGACGGCCAGTTGGGGTATAGAAATTAACTTTTGAATTAATTACAACTCGAGCATTTTCACTAAGAGGCGCTACTGCTTTAAAAACTGATCTCGGGCAGGTGACCTCTAAATACATATCAACGCTTGGATCTCTTAGCCTGATATAAATCATTCCAGATCCAGCTCGATCATTTAATTGCGCAATCTCTCCTTCAACCCAAACCTGTCCTAAGCGATTTATATATTCACTAATCGCCTCAGAGATAACCCTTACTGGGGCAGGCTTTTCACTTGAAGTTTCGAGCATTGGGTAATGCTAATAGGATAGGGCTATGGCTAAACGAGTCCTTCTTGCTGCGCCGCGAGGCTATTGCGCAGGCGTTGATCGAGCGGTAATCACCGTTGAGAAGGCTCTTGATCTCTATGGCGCCCCGGTCTATGTCAGAAAACAGATTGTTCATAATATTCATGTGGTTTCATCACTTGAGAAAAAAGGCGCGATATTTGTTGATGAGACAGATGAAGTGCCTGAGGGTTCAATTGTTATCTTCTCAGCCCATGGCGTCTCACCTCAGGTTCATAAAGAGGCAGCGCAGCGGAATCTAAAAACTATTGATGCCACCTGCCCTCTAGTTACTAAGGTTCATCAAGAGGCGCGCCGCTTTGCTAAAGATGATCTCCAGATTCTTCTAATTGGCCATGAGGGACATGAAGAGGTTGAGGGAACAGCGGGTGAAGCCCCAGATCATGTGAAGTTAGTTGATGGTCTAGATGGCGCAAGAAGTGTTGAGATTGATCCAAATAAGGGAGTTGCTTGGCTCTCCCAGACCACACTTAGCGTTGATGAAACTCTCGATGCTGTTGCAATTCTTAAGCAGCGCTTTCCAAATCTTCAAGATCCGCCATCTGATGACATCTGTTATGCAACACAGAATCGCCAAGTGGCAATTAAGCAGATCGCGCCACAAGCAGATCTTGTTCTAGTGGTTGGTTCAAAGAACTCTTCAAATTCAGTGCGTTTAGTTGAAGTTGCTCTGGAATATGGCGCAAAGGCTGGATATCTAATTGATTATGCAACTCAAGTCGAAGATAACTGGTTTGAAGGGGTTGAAACTATTGGGGTTTCAAGCGGGGCTTCAGTTCCTGAAATTCTAGTAACTGATCTATTAACTGAGCTTGCAGCTCGTGGCTATAGCGATGTTGAGACTGTCACCGCAATGGAGGAGCACCTGCTCTTTGCTATCCCGCCTGAGCTGAGAAAAGATTTAAGAGCCGCTGGAAAGTAGTTTTCTTCGCTCTTTAAAGTAATACCACCAGCCAAATATTGAGCCAGTGATTAAAAATGGTGCAACGCTTGCAAGCCCTGAAACTAAATCAACCCCAAGGCGAGTAATTGATAGCGATGCTCCGCCAACTGATGGCAGAAGCAATATCGCTGCAAGACCAAAGGCGAGTGGGGGATTAACGACTGCGACATAGGTAGTTCCATCGCGACCATAAATTAGAGCGCCATAGTATGAGGCCCAGATAGCAAGGCCAGTTAGAAAGCCAACATTTGATCTAAAGAAGATTTCAATTAGCGCAACAAAAGATATTGCTAAGAATTGAAGAATTACTACTCCAGGCTTTGTTAGCCCCGCTCCCTTTATTGGGCTCTTTATCGAAGGAGTTGGCAGACTACTTCTCATCGCTCTCACCTTCATCTAAATCATCATCGCCATCATCTAGGGCGGCGGAGCCAATCTCCTTTGGCGCGATCTGTCTTACCTCATCATCGATATCTTCAATAGCTTTTAATTTAGAGCTAGATGGAGCGCCAAGCTTCACCATCTTTCTAGCTGGCTTAATAACATTTTCTTCAGCGCTCTTTATTAGATCATTGAAGGCTCGCTCCGTTGATTTAATCCGGTCGCCTAGCGTCTCTATCTTGCTATGGACTTTGCCAATTCTCTTAAGTAGCTCGCCAGCAAGATCTTGAATCTCTTGGGCATTTCTTGCAAGCTCAGATCTACTAAATACATAGGCAACAGTTCTAAGAAGCGCCATCATTGTTGTGGGGGTTGCTATGGTGACATTTTTTTCAAATGCCTTATGAAGAAGTTGTGGGTCAACATCGAGTGCTTCGCTAAGAATTGATTCAAAGGGAGCAAAGAGGACTACATAATCAGGTGAGTTATTACTTTCTTGATAGCCCCTTTTAGCAAGAGAGGTGACATGGCCCATCAAATCTTTTGCATGGGCTTGCATCAGCCTGGTGCGCTCTAAGGGATCCTTTTCAACTATTGCCTCAAGGAAGCGATCAAAGGGAAACTTTGAATCGATAAATAGTTCGCTGCCGCCAGGAATAGCTATTTTGATATCGGGCTTAGTGATCTCGCTACCACTACTTCGATAATCTTGTTTGAAGAAGTGAACATTTTCTAATAGGCCAGCATTTTCTAAGAGGGTCTCAAGTTGTGCTTCGCCATATTTTCCGCGGGTCTGAGAATTGGAAAGTGCTCCAGCTAATTTAGTTGTCTCTCTAAGTAGCGTCTCATTTCCTAGCTTCATATTCTCAATCTGAGCTCTCATCTCAGATTCAGCTCTAGTTCTCTTAATTTCTGCCTCTTGGCTCTGAGTATTTAACTGCGTCATTGAGGTAGTAACGCTTCGAAGCTGTTCATTAAGAGTTGTTAACCGGCTCTCCTCTTGGCGCATCGCATCTATCTGGCCATTAAGAAGTGAGACTTTGCCCCGCTCGCTATTGAGGCGGAAGTAGCCAATAAGAAGACCTAGGCCAATACCTAGAGTTAAGCCGATGAGCAGATAGATCGCTGTGTTCATGGCGCTATCGTGGCATCAGGAGGTGACATTGGCAGTTAGGCTCTACCCCTTGTGAGCCTCTCCATCGGAATCGTGGGTCTACCCAATGTCGGAAAATCGACCCTTTTTAACGCTTTGACGAAAAATAACGTTCTAGCTGCCAACTATCCCTTTGCAACTATTGAGCCCAATGTTGGCGTAGTCGGCCTTCCAGATGAGCGCCTGGCAGTGCTTGCCAAGATATTTTCCTCAGAGAAGATGATTCCAGCATCCCTATCTTTTGTTGATATCGCAGGAATTGTTAAAGGAGCATCAGAGGGGGCAGGACTTGGCAATAAGTTTCTTGCCAATATCCGTGAGTGTGATGCGATCTGCCAAGTAATTAGAGCTTTTAACG
>OBON01000087.1_pt1 | contig 8967 bp, 9 predicted proteins | sample 1535311 | NCBI WGS metagenome assembly OBON01 (sample SAMEA3282984, study PRJEB22092) | marine metagenome | biome: marine pelagic biome; feature: mixed surface layer; material: sea water | collected 2014-06-20T10:15:00+00 | depth 2 m
CCCAATGGTTTGACCACATCTACTTTTATCACTACGGGAAAAGCTTAAGGTGACTGATTTCGACAAACGAGTAAACAACTCTATAACTGAAAACGGCCAAGTCGATGAGTTTGAAACTGGCTAATAGAGGTTTGGTTGAAGTTCATAACTATCCATTTGTAAGTCAATCTCAAATGGATCTCTTTGGTTTCACTGGAGATCGCGCAAAAACTTTCAAGATTGCAAACCCAATGTCTGATGAATTTCCATTCTTGAGAACTCATCTAACCCCAGGTCTTCTTGCAACAGCTGCAAGAAATCTAGCTAGAGGAGAAAAGTCGGTAGCTCTCTTTGAAAGCGGTTCGATATTTAGAAATACAGAGACATTAAAGGTGGCAGGTAATGCTCCAGTAGGTAAGAGGCCAACAGCTGCTCAGATAAAACAGATTTACCAGAGCGTTCCAAAGCAACCTTTACACATTGCAGGGGTAATTGCTGGAGAGATGACAAACTCCGGTTGGTGGGGAAAGGGAAGAGTTGTTGAGTGGAGCGACGCCGTTGATCTAGTAAGAGAGTTAATAGAAGATTCTGGAAATGAGTTTTCAATTGAAGCAGTAGATCTTGCTCCTTGGCATCCCGGAAGATGTGCTGAGTTCAGAGTTGATGGAAAAGCAGTAGCGCACGCTGGTCAGATTCATCCAAGAGTTACCTCAGCCCTTGCTCTTCCTGAAGCAACGGTGGCATTTGCACTCATCGTTGATGGCCTTAAATACCCAGAGAGTTTCAAAGCTAGCCCAATTAGCGTTATGCCAGCGGCTATCCAAGATATTTCCTTATTTGTTGACCAGAAGGTTTCGGCAGAAAAAGTTGAAGCCGCCCTTCGCGAGGGCGCAGGAGATTTGCTCGAAAGTATTCAATTATTTGATCGATATCAGAAAGAGGGAGAGGGGCAGGTTTCACTAGCTTTTTCTCTGGTCTTTAGAGCTGCCGATCGAACCTTAACCTCTGAAGAAGTTTCAGAACTTCGCTTGAAGGCTGGGGCTGTGGCGAATAAGAAGTACGGGGCTCAGATTCGTTCCTAAATGCATAAGTATGCAGAGATTTGCATAACTATGCATCAAGCGCTAACCTGCCTCCATGAAAATCGGAGTCCTTGGGGCTAGCGGCTATGCCGGCGGCGAGATCTTGCGCTTGCTCTCTGGGCATCCAGATTTTGAAGTTAGTTATATCGCCGCAGGTTCAAATGCGGGGGAGAAGATAACTGATCTCCATTCACATCTAATCACCTATGGTGATCAGAGATTTGCTGGCACAGATATCGATGCAATCAATAAGTGTGACTTGATTTTTCTTGCCCTTCCTCATGGCCAATCTGCTGAGATAGTTAAACAGATAGATGAAAGAGTAAAGGTTGTCGATCTAGGGGCTGACTATCGTTTGAAATCAGAGAGGGCTTGGAAGCAGTACTACAACGATAGTTATGCAGGAGCCTGGGTATATGGATTGCCAGAGCTGCCCGGAAAACGTGAGTTAATAAAGAAGTCTTCAAGGGTTGCAAACCCTGGATGCTACGCCACCGCTATAGCACTGGCAGCCGCTCCTGCCGTGCTGGCAGGTGGAATAGATGCAGATGACATTGTTGTTGTCGCGGCAAGTGGAACAACTGGAGCAGGGCGAAGCAGCAAGGTAGCTCTAAGCGCTAGCGAGATAATGAATTCAATGGTCTCCTATAAATTTGGAGGAGTTCATCAACATACCCCTGAGATTGAACAGACTCTCTCAGAACTAAATTCCAAAGAAGTGAAAATTTCCTTTACTCCGATTTTGGCGCCAATGCCAAGAGGAATACTTGCAACCGTAACTGCCAAAACGACTCTTTCAGAGGAGGCGATTCGTCAAAGTTATGAAGAGGCATATTTAGATGAGCCATTTGTTCACTTACTTGCAAAGGGACAGCTTCCTGAGACATCTTCTTTAACTGGATCTAATTCAGTTCAGATGCAGGTTGCTGTTGATAGCCACACTTCTAGGTTGATTGTCTCTGTTGCCATTGATAATTTAGGAAAAGGGGCGGCAGGACAAGCGATTCAGAATGCTAATTTGATTGCAGGCCTTAGCGAGATAACTGGATTATCAGCATTGGGTATAGGGCAATGACTCTAAAGAATGAATATAGCCAGAACCTTCCCAAGGGCTTTAGAGGAGCTGGGGTAAGCGCTGGCCTTAAGAGCTCTGGGGCAAAAGATCTAGCTCTAATTGTCAATGATGGCCCTGATTATTTTGCAAGCGCAGTCTTTACTACCAATCAAGTTGTAGCAGCTCCTGTTATCTGGAGCCGGCAAGTTATCAAGGACAATCAAATTTCTGCAGTCTTGCTAAATAGCGGTGGAGCAAATGCAGCCACTGGAGCAGATGGCTTTGCCGATACACATAAGTCAGCAGAAGAGGTAGCTAGTTTGCTATCGATTTCATCCTCTGATGTCGCTATATGTTCTACTGGATTAATAGGCGTAAGGCTTGATATGGAGAAATTGCTTTCAGGTCTGAAAAGCGCCCATTCTTCTTTGAGCAGTAATTCAACCGAAGATCTCGCAAGAGCAATTATGACTACTGATTCAAAACCAAAGATTGCTAGCTATGAGAGCGCAGGTGTGAGTTTCACTGGAATTGCTAAAGGGGCCGGGATGCTTGCTCCATCTCTTGCCACCATGCTCTCTGTGATTATGACTGATGCAAAGGTTGATAGAGCTCTTGCAGATGAGATCTTTGCAAGAGTCTGCGATAAAACCTTCAATCGAATTGATTCAGATGGATGCACATCAACTAATGACACTGTTCTCTTCCTCTCATCTGCCGCCTCAGGAGTTGAGGTATCAAATGAGCAGCTTGAGGAGGCGCTATTTGCTGTCGCCTCAAGTCTTTCAAATCAGTTAATTGCTGATGCGGAAGGACACTCAAAGATCATTTCGATTACCACAATAAATGCTAAGAGCGAGAGAGATGCTGTTGAGGTGGGAAGAGCATGTGCAAGAAATAACCTTCTTAAGTGCGCACTTGGAGGAGAAGATCCCAATTGGGGTCGAGTTTTAGCAGCGATTGGAACAACTAATGCGGTAATTGATCCCCTCAATATTGATGTTGATCTAAACGGAGTAAAGGTTTGTAAATCAAGCTCGCCAGGGGAGGATAGATCAAAGGTAGTTATGACTGGAGAGAGAATCGAAATTTTAATTGACTTAAAGGTTGGTAGCTCCTCTGCCACTATCTGGACCAATGATTTAACTGCCTCATATGTTCACGAGAATTCGGCTTACTCCACATGATCGTTATTAAATTTGGCGGCCATGCCATGGGGGAGCACTCCAGAAAATGGGCGAGCGAGATCGCTAGCCGCTTTAAATTGGGGGAGAGATTTGTAATCGTCCATGGCGGAGGACCGCAGATAGATAAGGAACTTGCAAGACGCGGTATTGAAAAATCAAGCGTTAACGGCTTTCGCGTCACAACTCCTGAAATTATGGAGGTCGTTGAGTTTGTCTTAACCGGAAGTGTGCTTCGCTCTGTCGTTAGAGATTTAATCGCTGCTGGACTTCCGGCAGTTGGAATCACAGGAAGTGATAACCAATTACTAGAGGTTGAATTAAGGGATGAGGCCAAGTTTGGTCTGGTTGGAAAGATTAAGAGAGTAAATTCAAAGATTATTAATGATTTGCTTGATATGGGATACCTACCTGTTATCTCGCCAGTTGCCAATGACAGTTCAACTAGAGCTCTTAATGTAAATGCAGATATTGCAGCGGGGGCAATTGCAGGATCTCTTCGAGCAAGTGAGACTCTATTTCTGACCGATGTTCCTGGGATCTATAGCGCATGGCCAGATCGCTCTTCATTGATAACGCAGATCGCCATCTCTGATTTGAAGAAGATCTCATTTGAAGGCGGAATGGTTCCAAAGGTAGAGGCGGTAATTAATGCTATTGAATCTGGCGCATCATCTGCCAGAGTCATCGATGGCACATCACTGCCAGCATTTATTGATGCCTTAAGCGGCGATGGTGGAACGTTAGTAAAGCCATGAAAAAGGGAAATAAAGAGTCACTGAAAAAATGGAACTCTGTCATGCAGAGTAACTATGGAACTCCAAGCATCTCTCTTTCAAAGGGAAAAGGCATTGAAGTTTGGGATTTAGATGGGGTCAAATACCTAGATTTCTTGGGAGGTATTGCAACAAATCTTCTTGGTCATAACCATCCCGCCATTGTGGCAGCTGTATCTAAGCAGATTAGGCAGCTAAGCCATGTCAGTAACTTCTATGCACATCCTGTGGCGCTAGAGCTCGCAGGAAAACTTCAAGAGATGACTTTAGATAAAAGCGCAAGAGTTTTCTTCTGTAATTCAGGAGCTGAGGCAAATGAGGCAGCCATAAAGATTGCTCGCCTTCATCGCGGAAGAAGAATTGTTGCAGCAACTGGAGCATTTCATGGCCGAACTATGGGAGCTCTCTCTCTAACTGGTCAGAGTTCAAAGAGAGATGCCTTTAAACCATTACTTCCTGGGGTTAAGCATGCGAAATATGGTGACATCAAAGCTCTAAGAAGAGCTGTAAATAAAAGAACTTCGATGGTAATTCTTGAGCCCATTATGGGCGAGGCCGGGGTAGTAACTCCTCCAAGTGGATATCTAAAAGCAGCTAGGCAGATCTGTGATGCAAATGGGGCTCTTCTGGCAATAGATGCAGTGCAGACTGGGATGGGTAGATGCGGAAGTTGGTTTGGATATGAAGATGAAGGAATCAAGCCAGATCTAATCACAATTGCAAAAGGCTTAGGGGGCGGACTTCCATTGGCCGCAATGATTACATTGGGGAAAACCTCTGATCTCTTTAAAGCTGGCTCACATGGCAGCACCTTTGGTGGTAATCCAGTTGCAGCAGCAGCAGCTATTGCAGTTATTGATGAGATTGAGAAGAAGAAGTACCTAGCGCTAAATACTGTGAAAGGTGCGCTAATTAGAAATCTCATCTCACCAATTATTGGAGTTGAGCAGGTACGAGGCAAAGGCTTACTAATAGGCATCTGCGTCAAAGAAAATAGAGCTAAGCAGATTGCAGTTGATATGCAATCTAGAGGTTTTCTAGTAAATGCCGCTAACGATGACGTAATTAGAATCGCACCAGCTTATGTAGTTAGTGAAAGACAGATTATGTCCTTTGTCTCTGCCTTTAATTCCAGTTGTGAGGAGATATATCGTGGCTAAACGTGGAAATCTCTCATCGAATGCAAGAAGAGCGCTTGTAGTTAATTTCGTTAACCAAGGTTTAGTTCACTCCCAAAGTGATTTAGTTGAGCTCTTAGCTGATGAAGGCATTGAAGTGACGCAAGCAACTGCTAGTCGAGACCTAGATGATGTCGGAGCGGTTAGGGGTAAAGATGCATCTGGGGTTATGCGTTATCAATTTCTTGAATCCAGCGTGGAACCGCTGGCTAGGATGGCGCGAGTCTCTGATCAACTTCTATTAAGTATCACCGCTAGTGGAAATATCGTGGTGATAAAAACTCCACCCGGGGGAGCGCAACTACTAGCTAGCGCCCTAGATCGCGCTTCAGAGAACTCTGATCTTTCAAATGCAATCGGAACTATCGCAGGAGATGACACGGTTCTAGTTATTTCACGAAACGCAAGCGGCGGAAAGCTTCTTGCCGCCCAACTTCGTGATTACATTGCTACTGAGTTTTCAAGTAACGCTCGTAAAATGGGCAAGTCAAAGAAGGCGAGAAGGTAATGGCGCTCTGGGGTGGCAGGTTCTCAAAAGAGGCTGGAGAGGCGATGTTTGCGCTCTCAAGAAGTGTTCACTTTGATTGGCGCCTTGCATCTTATGATTTGAGAAGTTCGCTCGCTCACCTCAACTCTCTAGAGGCAAGCGCCATAATTGATAAAGCTCTAGCAAGTAAGATAAGAAGTGCAATTAAAGAGCTGCAGAGTGAAGTAGCTAGTGGCAAATTTGCTCCGATTGCTAGCGATGAAGATGTTCATTCAGCCCTTGAGCGAGGTCTTACTGAGAAACTTGGCGCAGAAGGTGGAGCAATTAGAGCTGGACGATCTAGAAATGATCAGGTAGCTACCGATTTTCGTCTCTATCTCATTGATCACATGATTGAAATTGCGCTAGAGACTCTAAAGTTAAGTAGCGCTATCACCGATCTTGCAGGTGGTTATGTAAACGATGTAGCACCTGGTTTTACCCATCTCCAGCATGCTCAACCAGTCTCATTTGGCCATGAATTGGCAAAACATGCACATAGTTTAAGTAGAGATATATCAAGAATTTCCAATTGGCTTGAGAGAAGTAACCTTTCGCCCCTTGGGGCAGGCGCGCTGGCTGGATCATCGCTTCCTCTAGATCCAGAGACAAGTGCTAGAGAGCTTGGCTTTAGCGGAGCAATAGCAAATAGCATTGATGCAGTTAGCGATAGAGATTTCGTCGCAGAGGCTCTCTTTATTATCTCTCTGATCGGTATTCATCTCTCAAGAATCGGTGAGGAGTGGAGCCTTTATGCAAGTAGTGAATTTGCTTGGGTTGAGTTGGATGATGCTTATGCAACTGGTTCTTCAATAATGCCGCAGAAGAAAAACCCCGATGCAGCAGAACTTGCAAGAGGAAAAGCTGGGCGTTTTATTGGCTCTCTTACTGGGTTATTAACAGTTCTAAAAGGCCTACCCTTTGCCTACAACCGAGACTTGCAAGAAGATAAAGAGCTGACATTTGATGCAGTAGAAAATCTCCTGCTATTGCTTCCTGCAATTACTGGAATGGTTGCAACTAGTAAATTCGATAGAGAGAAAATGAGAGCAGCTGCGCCCCTTGGCTTCTCACTTGCTACCGAGATCGCCGATTTTCTGGTGCTTAAAGGGGTGGCCTTTCCTATCGCTCACGATGCTGCGGGTAAGGCGGTAAGAAGATGTGAAGAGCTTGCAATTGAACTTGATCAATTAAGCGATTCGGATTTAAAGAGTATTCATCCACTCTTAAGTGGCGAGGTTCGAAGCCGCCTCAATCTTGACTCAGCCCTTGCCGCTAGAGCTAGCGCTAGTGGAACTGCCCCTGAGAGCGTTAAGAAACAGATTGCTAATTTACGAGTGAAAATTTCTGCTGACGCTAGCGAATTTGCCGGCGAGCGGAAGAGATTTTCAGGCATGATGGACCAATGAGCAAAGCGCTACTAGATGATTTAACTTGGCGCGGCTCTATCGCCCAGAGCACAGATAGAGCTGAGTTAGAGAAGTACCTATCTAGCCCCGGAGCAAGCCTCTATCTTGGATTTGATCCAACTGCCCCAAGTCTTCATATTGGAAATTTAGTTGCTCTAACCCTGCTTCGCCGTTTTCAATTAGCTGGTTATAAACCGATAGCACTGGTTGGGGGAGCAACCGGTTTAGTTGGAGATCCAAGTGGGCGAAGCGCGGAGAGAAGCCTAAATGAAGCTGATTTAGTTGCTGATTGGGTTGAGCGAATCAGAAAGCAATTAGAGGGCTTTCTTGATTTCACAGGTAAGAACGCGGCGATTATGGCAAATAACTTTGATTGGACAGCGCCTGTTTCAGCAATTGAATTCCTAAGAGATATTGGAAAACACTTTAGTGTCAATCAGATGTTAGCTAGGGATTCAGTGGCCTCTCGCCTTGAATCAGGTGGCATTTCCTATACTGAATTTTCATATCAAGTGATGCAGGCCTTTGATTATCTGGAACTCTTTAGAAGACATAACTGCGCGCTCCAAATTGGCGGCAGTGATCAATGGGGAAATATTGTCGCAGGCGTTGACTTAATACGACGCGTTGAGGCAAAGAGCGCACACGCCTTAACTATTCCTCTTCTTGCAAAAGCTGATGGAACAAAGTTTGGCAAGACTGCAGAGGGAGCAATATGGCTAGATCCAACTATGACTTCTGCATATGCGCTATTTCAATTTTTCTTAAATTCTGATGATAGAGATGTTGAACAATTGTTAAAGACATTCTCTTTTAAATCTCGCAAAGAGCTAGAGGCGCTCTTTGAATCACTTAAAACAAATCCTGGGGCAAGAGAGGCGCATCGAGAACTTGCCAGAGAGGTAACAACGCTTCTTCATGGAGCAGATCAAGCGCAAAAAGTAGAAGCTGCTGCAAAAGCTCTATTTGGCCAGGGCGAGATAAGAGATCTGGATATTGAAACTTTAAAATCAGCGCTAGCAGAACTTCCAAAAGCAAGTATTAATAAGGGAGCAGAGATTCCTTCCTGGGTTGATTTAATTACTAGCTCTGGAGTTGTGGAATCAAAGTCTGCTGCGCGAAGAGTTATCAAAGAGGGCGGGGCATATTTAAATAATGAGAAAATTACCGGCGAGGACTTCACTCCAAAGAGTTCTGATCTGCTCCATGGCCAATTTCTCTTGCTCCGTAAAGGAAAACGCGATCTGGTAGCGGTAGAAATCACCGAGTAGAGGATTTGCACCCCGTAAAAAAGGGCGTTATCGTTCTCTTCCTCGCTACGAAATCGGACTTCAACACCAGGCCGAGTAGTCGAGCAAGAACTTCCCTAGAAGCTAAAACCCTTATTTATCAAGGTTTTTTGGCCTCTGCGCCCCATTTTTTGGGTTTTGCAGGGGGCGATTTGACCCCAAGTGATTAAAGGCCTAAGTTTCTCCTTCTGCCCTGTAAAAGGGGTGGATTGGTTGTGCCCTGCCAACGGCTGTAAGGCCCGGAATCGGTGCGCACCCGTACCTTGAGAACTCAACAGCGTGCCAAAAGTCAATGCCAATTACCTCGATGAGGTATGGCTTTATTGCCATGCCCGTCGAATCCTTTGTAAATAAATCAATTGGTCAAAGACAATAAATAAACGACAGTTTGTTATGTCTTTCGCTGGAATCAACGTCTCGTTGAATCAAAATTCAATGGAGAGTTTGATCCTGGCTCAGGACGAACGCTGGCGGCGTGCTTTACACATGC
>OBON01000088.1_pt1 | contig 8892 bp, 5 predicted proteins | sample 1535311 | NCBI WGS metagenome assembly OBON01 (sample SAMEA3282984, study PRJEB22092) | marine metagenome | biome: marine pelagic biome; feature: mixed surface layer; material: sea water | collected 2014-06-20T10:15:00+00 | depth 2 m
TGCTCCACGCGTATCGACCTCGCTTGCAGCGAGGTGTAGTCGTGGGAGATGTGGCGGCGCGCGAGCGGTCAGCGAAGGGGACAGCTAAATCAAAGCCCACATCTGCAATATGGCCAGATTGTTCCCCACCCAAAAGATTTCCAGCACCGCGAATCTCTAAATCTTTAAGTGCTACTCGCATTCCAGAACCCAGTTCAGTATTAGCCGCAATTGTTGTTAATCGATCATGAGCTAACTCTGATAGTGGTTGATCAGCTGGATATAAAAAGTAAGCATAAGCACGTTCACGACCACGGCCCACACGTCCTCGCAATTGATGAAGCTGAGATAAGCCAAACATGTCAGCTCTTTCAACAATGAGTGTGTTTGCGTTTTGAATATCTAAGCCACTTTCAACAATGGTTGTGCAGACCAAAACATCAAAATCACGGTTCCAAAAAGCCAGAATCACATCTTCGAGTGCGCCTTCACTCATCTGCCCATGTGCCACACGAATGCGTGCCTCTGGTACTAGCTCTTGCAACCTAGATGCGGCTCTATCAATGCTCTCAACGCGATTATGTAAATAGAAGATCTGACCATCGCGCAGAAGTTCACGGTGAATAGCAGCAGTTATTTGAGCCTCTTCTGCTGGGCCCACATAGGTAAGGATGGGATGGCGCTCTTCAGGAGGCGTTGTAATCGTGGACATTTCACGAATGCCAGTCACTGCCATCTCAAGGGTTCGAGGAATAGGCGTTGCAGACATGGCTAATACATCCACTGTGGTGCGCAGCTTCTTGAGTGACTCTTTCTGCTCAACGCCAAAGCGCTGTTCTTCATCCACCACGACAAGACCTAGATCTTTAAAGGCAACATCATTTGAAAGAATTCGGTGAGTACCGATGACAACATCAATAACTCCAGCAGCAAGGCCCTCAATAACTTCTTTACTTTCTTTTGCGGTATTAAAACGTGACATCCCCGCCACCTTTAATGGGAAACCCGCATATCGCTCAGCAAATGTCTTTATGTGTTGTTGCACTAGTAGCGTTGTTGGAACAAGGACTGCAACCTGCTTTCCATCTTGCACCGCTTTAAAGGCAGCGCGGATTGCAATCTCAGTTTTTCCATAGCCCACATCACCGCAGATGATGCGATCCATGGGATATGGACGCTCCATATCTGCTTTCACATCGTTAATTGTTGATAGCTGATCTGGTGTTTCAATATAGGAAAAAGAGTCTTCTAACTCCCTCTGCCATGGTGTGTCAGATGAAAAGGCGAAGCCAGGTGAACTAGTACGGGCTGCATATAAGCGAATAAGTTCGCCTGCGATTTGGCGCACAGCTTTACGCGCACGGCCCTTAGCTTTTTGCCATTCTCCACTGCCAATACGGTGCACGGTAGGTGTTTCCCCACCCACATACTTACTCACTTGTTCAAGTGCATCAGTTGGAACAAATATGCGATCACCTGGGTGACCACGCTTGGCAGGTGCGTATTCAATGATGAGATATTCACGGGTCACACCGGCAACTGTGCGCTCAAGTAGTTCAACATAACGGCCAATTCCATGTTGTTCGTGCACGACAAAGTCTCCAGCGCGCAGCTCTAGCGGATCAATTGCCTGCTTGCGCTTTGTTGGCATGCGCTCTGAATCTTTAACACTTCCCTTACTGCCAGTTAAGTCCCGCTCAGTTATAAAGAGGATTTGATGTTCTGCGCTTTCAAAGCCATGGGCAATAATTGAAGTGGTTAAGTGCACTGTGCCCTTGGTAGGGGTGGCTAATACATTCTCATTTACTTGCACGGGCAAATCGGCGGCTCTAAATATTCCGGCATATCGCTCCAGCATTCCGTGACCATGGGTTGCAAATACAACGGTGAAATGTGATTCCACAGCACTTCGTAACTGTTCAATCGTGCGCTCAATATCCCCGCGCATAGGATCTATTGCGTTGTAGTCCAAGAACTCTGTGTCATCGGCTAGATCGCTACCAAATGGTGAAAGGGAACCTGTGGCAACTTTCTGCTCACCGATTTCTGCGCTTAATTCTTCCCACGACATATATGTCCCAGAACCATCATGAATAGGTGCAATAGCACCATGTGCCGCGTTACTCCATGAGGCATTAAGGAACTCTTCATTTGTTGCCAGTAAGTCTGCAGCCCTTGATCTAATTCTCTCTTCATCAATAAAAACAATCTGGGTATTAGCTGGCATACGAGAAATAATTGTTTCGGTCTCATCTATGAGCAGAGGAATGAGCGATTCCATACCTTCAAAACTCATGCCTTCGCTTATCTTCTCAAGTAGTTCGCCAGCTGCCGGTAATGAATCTTTGAGTTCAATTGCACGATGTCGAATCTCTTTAGTTATAAGAAGTTCTCGACAAGGGTAAATCTCAATAGCACCCACAACTGGCTTCAAGGTGCGCTGATCGGCCACTTCAAAGTAGCTCATATCTTCAATCTCATCGCCAAAGAAATCGATACGGATTGGATAATCATTTAAGGGTAGGAATAAGTCAACGATTCCACCGCGCACTGCAAATTCGCCTCTGCGTTCTACTAAATCTGTGCGGGTATAGGCAAGGGTTGCAAGGTGGCGAACTAGTTCATCCAGAGATTGATCTTTACCAATTTCTAACTGCAGGAGTTCGTTTTTGCCTAGAGTTGCAATGATGCGGTGAATAGCACCGCGCACAGGTGTAACAACTATTGGAAATACTGTTTGATTCTTTTCTAACTCATAAAGAGTTTGAATTCTCTTAGCAACAGTGTCACTTCGCGGACTTAATCGCTCATGCGGCAGAGTTTCCCAAGCAGGAAACTCGACAACATTGGAATGAAGTTCACTGAGTTCATTAACAAGATCTTCACTGCTGCGGCTAGAACTTGTGACAACAAGTAATGGGTGATCAGCGGCGCGAGCTGCCAATAGAAATGGATAGAGCGGCAAAGGCGCCACAATATGAGATGCATCTAGCTGCGTAGGCAGTGATGAAATTAAGCCACGCACAAGTACACCTTCCTATAAACGCCCTTAGGCCCCGTTCCCAAAAGGGAGGGGGCTAATGGATTCATTGTAATTTGTTCGCACCACCTACGGCGACCTGAGAGGATTACCCAATGGAAACCAGGGGATTTGGCGGTGCAATAGCAGCAGATGATGCTGATTTGCGCAGTGATGTCCGCAAACTCGGAGATTTACTGGGTCAGACACTGGTGCGACAAGAAGGGCCAGAACTTTTAGCTCTTGTTGAAAAGGTTCGTAAATCTGGTGGTGAAGATGAAAGTGTTGAATTACTCGCATCTTTATCTGTTGAAGATTCAGTGCAGTTGGTGCGTGCTTTTAGCACCTACTTCAATTTGGCAAACGTGGCAGAACAAGTCCACCGTGCTCGGGTATTAGCCGATGCTCGCGCCGATGGCAGATCATGGTTGGCACGTGCCGTAGATAAAATTGAAACGGCGCTAAAAGCTCAAACACCTGGACATGAATTAAGTGTTGAAGAGATTTCTACATGGATTAAAGAGATGTCAGTACGCCCAGTATTTACTGCCCACCCAACTGAAGCAGCTCGTCGTTCAGTACTCAGTAAATTGGGTCAGGTTGCAGACTTATTAGAGGATTCACGTAATCCTTCTCAAGCAGATCGCTTAGCTGAAACTATTGATTTACTCTGGCAGACAGATGAACTTCGTGTTGGCCAACCTGAGCCACTTGATGAAGCAATGAACGCTCTTTACTACCTGGATGATTTATTCCGACAAACTGTTCCTGAGGTTCTCAACGACTTTGCGCGCGAAATGAATCGTATTGATGTTGTGGTTCCAGTTACAGCCCGTCCATTATCTTTTGGTAGCTGGATTGGTGGAGACCGTGACGGTAATCCAAATGTGACTGCGCAAGTAACTACTGATGCGATGGTCCTACAAGTTGCTCACGCAATTCGCGTAACAATCGATGCCATGAATTCACTGCGCCAAGTGCTTTCTATCTCTACTCGCATTATTGGTGCCACCCCAGAGCTCACTGCATCAGTGGAACAAGATTTAGCGCACATCACTGAGTTTGAACCGCGTTTCTTGCGCCTTAATGCCCAAGAGCCTTATCGCTTAAAAGCCACAGCAATTGTGCACCGTCTTGCACTAACTCGAGATCGCCATGCAAAGGGCACTGCTCATGTTCCGCATCGCGACTATGCAGATACTGATGAACTACTTAAAGATTTAATGTTGATGCGTGATTCTCTCTTTGCACATAAAGGTGAGTTAATTGCTACAGGCCTACTTGAGCGCACAATCCGCACAGTTGCAGCCTTTGGAATTACCCACGCAACTATGGATGTTCGTGAGCACTCCGATGCTCATCATCACCTTTTGGCGCAAGTTAATGGTGCTGGCTATAGTGAAAAAACGCATGAAGAAAAGTTCGAGATTCTCACCGCTCTTTTGGCTGCAGATACGAACTTAGATGTAAAAGGCTTGGATGCCAGAGCACAAAAGACGCTAGATACATTCTTTGCTATCGCAGATCTCATTGATCGCTTTGGCTCACAGGCAATTGAAACTTATATCGTTTCAATGACAAAAGGTGCCGATGACTTAATTGCAGCTGTTGTCCTTGCTCAGCAAGCAGGATTAGTGAATTTGAAGAATAAGAAAGCACGCATTGGTTTTGCACCATTGCTAGAAACCGTCGCAGAACTTCGTGCTTCAGGTGAAATTCTTGAAAAGCTTTTGAGCAATCCTGCCTACCGTGCACTTGTAGCACTTCGCGGTGATGTTCAAGAAGTAATGCTGGGTTATTCAGATTCAAATAAGGATGCTGGAATTGCAACAAGCCAGCGGGAAATCCATCGAGCACAACGTTCTTTGCGCGACATCGCAATGAAGCATGGCGTGAAGCTACGTTTATTCCATGGTAGCGGTGGTTCTGTTGGTCGCGGTGGCGGGCCAACATATGAAGCCTTAGTTGCACTTCCATGGGGCTCTGTTGATGGTCAGATTAAAATGACTGAACAGGGCGAAGTAATCAGCGATAAGTACGCACTAGCTTCCCTTGCCCGTGAAAACATTGAGTTAACTCTGGCCGCATCTCTAGAGGCAACGGTGCTCAATCGCGGCCCACGTCAATCAGTTGCAGATTTAAATAGCTGGAGTGAATGCATGCAGTTAATTAGCGATCGCTCATTTACCGCTTACCGCGCACTTGTTGATCACCCAGATCTACCTGCTTATTTCTATGCATCCACTCCTGTAGAACAGTTAGGAAATCTCTTCTTAGGTTCACGTCCGTCGCGTCGTCCTGATGCAAGCAGTGGCCTTGGTTCATTGCGCGCTATTCCATGGGTATTTGGCTGGACGCAATCACGACAGATTGTTCCTGGCTGGTTTGGTGTGGGCTCTGGTTTAAAGGCTGCACGCGAGGCTGGCAAAACTGATGTGTTACAAAAGATGCTCAGTGAATGGCACTTCTTCCACACTTTCATTAGCAACGTTGAAATGACCTTGGCAAAGACTGATTTAGCTCTTGCTCGTCGCTACGTTCAAACTCTGGTTCCGAAAGAACTCCACCACTTCCTCGATCAGATCCAGGCTGAGTTTGATCTAACTGTGGCTGAAATCCTGAAGCTAACTAATAAGAAATCACTACTAGGAGATCAAGAGATCTTGGCTCGCACATTGCACGTCCGTGATGCTTATCTTTCACCAATCCACTTGCTGCAAATTAACTTGCTCAAGCGCGTGCGTGATGCTGGAGATTTGGCAGATCCGCTTTTGCGCAGAGCTCTATTGCTCACCATTAACGGAGTTGCTGCAGGACTTAGAAATACGGGTTGATTAAGAGTTATAACGAGTTTGTGTTCGCTCTAAACCTTCATTAATCAAAGACTCAACCACATCTGCTCCCCGCACAATAAATTCACCCAAATCTTTTTGTTCCACCTTGGAAAAAGCTTTCAAAACAAAGTCAGCTGGATCTTGTTCTCCCATAGGGCGACCAATTCCCAATCTCACGCGGTAATACTCTGCGGTGCCAAAAGCAGAAGTCATAGATTTAAGTCCGTTATGGCCGTTATCTCCCCCAGCTAATTTTGTGCGAATAGCTGCAAAGGGGATATCGAGTTCATCATGTAGGGCAATAATCTTTTGTGGCTCAATAGAGTAAAAATTTGCAAGGGCTTTAATTGGCCCACCAGTCTCATTCATAAATGAATGTGATTTAGCAACAATAACTGGGTGGGCATCAACACCAACACCTAACTTAAAGGCTGCAATGTGTGTGCGGGATTTGTGTGAAGATAATTTAATGTTGTGGCGTCGAACTAATTCATCGATCACCATCTGGCCCACGTTGTGACGGGTGGCAGCGTATTTATCGCCTGGATTGCCCAGGCCCACTACCAACCACGTCATAACGCTAAGCGTAAGGGTTAAGCGTCCTTCTTTTCTGCATCTTCTGCAGGTGCTGCCGCATCAGTTGCTGCTGCTACTGGAGCAACTACCTCTTCAACTGCTGTGGACTTCTCAGACAAGTGAACAACGATTGTCTTTGGATCTGATTCAAGTTCAACGCCAGCTGGAAGCTTCACATCTGATGCATAACGTGACTCACCAGAGGTCATTCCATCAATATCAACTTCTAGGAAGCTAGGAATTGCACTTGCCTCAACGCGAACTTCAATTGAGTTGTGAACGTGCTCAAGGATTCCATCGCGGCTGTGCTCACCAATTGCGTGAACAGGAACTGCAACAACAACCTTCTCACCGCGACGAACTAGAACTAAATCGATGTGCTCAAGGATCTGCTTGAGTGGGTGGCGAACAATTGCCTTTGGAAGTGTGAGCTCTGTCTTGCCATCAATAGAGATGTCTAGCAATACGTTTGACTGCTTCAGAGCAACGCCAAGTTCGCGTGCTGGAAGTGTGATGTGTTGTGGCTTTTCACCGTGACCGTAGATGACGGCAGGAACCAAACCATCGCGACGTGCACGACGTGATGCGCCCTTACCAAATTCGGTACGAAGAACGCCGTTGATGCTAATTTCTGCCATTTTAAATCTCCTCTAAATATTTAGATTTCGTAACTTCGGTCTCTGCACAAAGTTCCGATGAGGAGTTAAGTCCTTAAGCCGTCGATTACGGAAGTAAATTCTTACCCTCGCCGGAACAATGCCAACAATATCTTCGAGGGGCGCTTTGAAGCAAATCCCCGCTTAGGAATGACCGTCAAAGAGGGAGGTGACCGATCCATCTTCAAATACCTCGCGGATGGCGCGGCCGAGAAGTGGAGCAATCGATAGGACTGTGAGTCCATCAAATTTTTGATCTTCAGAGATTGGCAGAGTATTTGTAACAACAACTTCTGAGGCTCTGGAAGACTTCAAGCGCTCAACTGCTGGACCTGAAAGCACAGCGTGTGTTGCAGCGATAATGACATCTTCAGCACCTGCCTCAAAGAGAGAGTCAACGGCCTTAGTGATTGTGCCGGCAGTGTCGATCATGTCATCGATAACTACGCAGGTTTGACCCTGCACATCACCCACTACGCGTCCTGTTGTTGATTCATTTGGCACACGTGGATCACGGGTTTTGTGAATAAACGCAATTGGGCAACCACCGAGTAAGTCTGACCAACGCTCTGCAACACGTACTCGTCCAGAGTCTGGAGAGACGATTGTTAAGTGTGTGCGATCTACTTTGCTACCAACATAGTTGGCCAACATTGGAAGTGCAAAGAGATGATCCACTGGACCATCAAAGAAACCTTGAATTTGTGAAGTGTGAAGATCAACGCACATCAACCGATCAGCACCGGCTGTTTTGAAAAGATCTGCCATTAGGCGAGCTGTGATTGGTTCGCGCCCACGGCTCTTTTTATCTTGACGTGCATAACCATAAAAGGGTGCAACAACTGTGATGCGCTTTGCAGAGGCGCGCTTGAGTGCATCGACCATGATGAGTTGTTCCATGATCTGCTTGTTCACTGGTGTTGTGTGGCTTTGAATAACGAAGGCATCGCAACCGCGAACTGATTCTTCGAAGCGAACAAAGATTTCGCCATTAGCAAAGTCATATGCTGAAGTGGGAGTGAGTGGAATACCAAGCTCTGCTGCGACTTCATCAGCTAATTCAGGAAATCCGCGGCCAGCAAAAAGGCGTAATTTCTTTTCAGAAGATAAACGAATCTCGCTCATTTATTAGCCCTTCTTCTCTTTAGCTTCGGCGGCTTGTGCTGACTTGGATCCAGCGCGCTTGCGCATGACCCAACCTAATACATTTCTTTGCTTGGCTCTGCCAACGCCAATCGCTCCTGCAGGAACATCTTCAGTTATTACAGATCCAGCGGCGGTGTATGCCCCATCTCCCACGGTTACTGGTGCAACCAACATTGTGTCGCTACCGATTCGGACATGATCTCCGATAGTGGTGTGGTGCTTTTCTACCCCGTCATAGTTAACAAAGATTGTTGCAGCCCCGATATTGCTGCCTTGCCCAATAGTGGCATCGCCAACATAGGAAAGATGTGGGATTTTTGAGCCAGTTCCCACTGTGGCATTTTTCATTTCAACGAATGCCCCTGCCTTAGTTGCATCACCAAGGACAGTTCCTTGGCGCAAGTATGTAAATGGGCCAACGGTTGATCCTTGGCCAATCACAGTATCTATTGCGATTGATTCAAGAACTGATGCGCCTTCTTTTACTTGGCAGTTGGTAAGGGTTGTGCGAGGACCAATAGATGCACCTTGTGCAATGGTCGTAGTTCCATAAATCCCACTGCCTGGATGAATAGTCACATCTGATGAGATTGTGGCAGTTGCATCAATCCAGGTTGTTGTCGGATCGATAATTGTTACACCGGCGCGCATCCACTCATCATTGATGCGATCTCAGTAGCGC
>OBON01000105.1_pt1 | contig 7801 bp, 6 predicted proteins | sample 1535311 | NCBI WGS metagenome assembly OBON01 (sample SAMEA3282984, study PRJEB22092) | marine metagenome | biome: marine pelagic biome; feature: mixed surface layer; material: sea water | collected 2014-06-20T10:15:00+00 | depth 2 m
GCATTTTCTATTAATTTAATTTTAATCCGTGGCTTTAATGCATTTGAAGATACTCGCACACAAGTTATTTCAATATTAGTTATTAATATCATTGCAGTGGCTCTTTCTTATGTTTCACTGTTCACTCTGCGCAATCAATGGGTGACAATCGGTTTAGGTGCTGCTTTCTCAATCTCCTACTTGCTTGGCTTGTTGGTCACGCTCTCATTGCTCAAAAAACACACAGGTCGAATTTCTTTAAAAGCTTTTGGCGGTCAGCACCTTCGCTTATTTGGTGCCTCTTTCGGGGTGATGCTGCCGCTTTTCGCATTAACTCAATATTTAGATTGGGTTGGCGTTGAACTGAGTAAAATAGCTAGATTAGGAGAGCTAATAGTTGTTATGGGCGCAGCGTCTATTGGTTATTTAATTGCTGGCAAAGCTGCTGGTGTTGAAGAGATTACAATGATTAGGCATTTGAAGAACTCTGTTTTGCGGCGTCCAGGCGCAGCGGAATAAAGAAGATAAGTTATGGGTTATAGGGAGTACATATGAGTGAAGTTAGGGATGTTGTAATTGTTGGATCAGGCCCAGCTGGATACACAGCTGCTATTTACGCATCTCGCGCGCAGTTAAACCCAATCATTTATGAAGGTTCTGTAACTGCTGGTGGCGCCCTCATGAACACAACTGAAGTAGAAAACTTTCCTGGATTTATTGATGGTGTGTTGGGCCCAGATCTCATGGACAGTATGCGAAAGCAAGCAAAGCGTTTTGGAACAGAGTTAATCACTGATGACATTGTTGAAATGGATTTATCAGGTGAGATTAAGGTTTTGAAAGATGGCTCAGGAAACACTGTGAAGGCAAAAGCGGTCATTCTTGCAACGGGTAGTGCCTACCGCGAAATTGGTTTAGTAAATGAAAAGCGTTTATCTGGTCATGGAGTTTCTTGGTGTGCAACATGTGATGGTTTCTTTTTCCGTGGTCAAACAATTGCTGTTGTTGGCGGGGGAGACTCAGCAGTTGAGGAAGCAACATTTTTAACACGCTTTGCTGAAAAAGTTATTCTGATTCACCGTCGTGATTCATTGCGCGCATCAAAGATCATGGCAGATCGCGCAGCTAATAACCCTAAGATTGAATTTTTATGGAACTCTGAAGTCATTGATGTTCTAGGAGCTGAGAAAGTTTCTGGCTTAAAGATTAAAAGTACTATTGATGGTTCTGAATCAACTCTGGATGTAACTGGATTATTTGTTGCTATCGGACATACCCCACGCAGTGAATTAATCATTGGGCAGATTGATCTAGATTCTGAAGGCTATGTGAAAGTAGAAGGTGGCTCAACTAGAACAAATATCAAAGGCGTCTTTGCCTGCGGTGACCTGGTTGATCACACCTACCGCCAAGCAATCACAGCAGCTGGTTCAGGCTGCGCCGCAGCGCTAGACGCTGAAAGATTCCTCTCAGGACACTAAAGTTCTCAACCTAAACACATATATCAAGGAGTAAATAATGGCCACAAGCAAAGTAACAACAGCAACATTTGATGCTGAGGTTTTAAAGAGCAGCACCCCTGTATTGGTGGATTTCTGGGCTGAGTGGTGTGGCCCATGCCGAGCCGTGGGACCAATTCTTGAAGAGATCTCTGATGAGTACGGCTCAAAGCTAAAGATCGTAAAGCTCAATACTGATGAAGAATCAGCGATTGCTATTAAATATGGAATCTCATCTATTCCAACCATGAACGTCTTTGTTAATGGCGAAATTGTGAAGACAATTGTTGGCGCAAAGCCAAAGCCTGCGATGTTGAAGGAACTTGAAAGCTTTCTCTCTTAAATAAAATGTCTGAGCTTTCTGAGTCCGAGATTCGTTCTTTTCAACAAGCCCGTGGTTTAAGTGTCACCGGGCTTGTTGATGAGGTCACCGCTCGCGCTCTTGAAGAGGCGCGGTGGAAACTCGGGGATAGATCTTTAAACTTGCAAGAACCACCATTGATGCATGGTGATGATGTTGCTGCTGATGGAAAAAAAGTTAAAATAATTAATGAAAGTTATAATGCAAATCCTATTTCTATGAAAAACGCCATTGAAAATTTTTCTTCTTTGGCACAATCAGGAAAGAAGAAGGTGGCAATTATTGGAGATATGTTAGAATTGGGATTGAAATCTAAGCATTATCATGAGCAAATTGCTGAATTGTTAATAAATAGTAGGATTGATCATGTTCATTTAATTGGCAAAGAGGTTGCTTATATTTACCAAAAGTTAAAAAAATTTAAAAAATGCAATATTTATAATAATATCAATCACTTTGGTGAAGTATTCTCAAAAATAGCAAATGACAAATCAATTTTCCTGATAAAAGGTTCTAATGGAATCGGCTTAAGCAAGCTATTAAACGATAAATTATAAATTGATGTTAAATTACTTATTTTCTTACCTATCTTCAGATTTTAGTTTTTTAAATGTTTTCAAGTACATCACGTTTAGAACTGGAGTGGCTATTTTTACCTCTTTGAGCCTAGTTCTTTTTTTTGGAGGCCCTTTTATTAAATATTTAAAATCCTCAAAGCATTTTGACCAACCGATCAGAAATGATGGGCCACTATCACACATTATTAAAAAAGCAGGTACACCAACTTTTGGAGGCGTGTTGATTATATTTTCTGCAATTATAAGCTCCCTTCTTTGGGCTGATATAAAAAATATATATGTTCTCATTTCTATTTTTTCTATTTTAAGCTTTTCGTTAATTGGTTTTTTTGATGATTATTTAAAAATTACAAAAGGAAACTCTTCTGGTGTAAAAGCTAGATATAAATTTTTACTACAAATTATATTTGCTGCAATGATTGTTTATTTGATTAATATTTCTACAGCAGAAAATATTAGGAATGTTTTGCATCTGCCTTTTTATAAAAATTTAGTTTTCGATCTTGGAATGTTTTATATTTTTTTTGGAGTTGTTGTTATAGTAGGGTCTTCCAACGCTGTTAATTTAACTGATGGATTGGATGGTTTGGCAACAGTCCCGGTGATTTTGGTTGCTCTTACTTTTATTTTAATTACTTATTTAGTTGGCAATATAATTTTTTCTGATTATTTAAAATTAACTTATATTAAAAATACAGGAGAAATCTGTATAGTGTTAGGGTCAGTTGTTGGAGCTAGTCTGGGGTTTTTGTGGTTTAACGCCCCTCCGGCCAAAATATTTATGGGCGACACAGGTTCACTTGCATTAGGTGGATTTTTAGGAACTATAAGCTTGATCACAAAACATGAGGCAGCCCTCTTTATAGCGGGAGGACTTTTCGTTTTAGAAGCATCATCTGTAATTATACAAGTTATATCTTTTAAATTATTTGGAAAAAGAGTTTTTCGCATGGCACCCCTGCACCATCACTATGAAAAAAAAGGCTGGGAAGAATCTACTATCGTTATTCGTTTTTGGATCATTTCTGTAATTCTTGTTTTAATAGCCCTATCCACTTTAAAACTTAGATAATGGTATCTGTTGAATATTTAAAAAATAAAAAAGTTCTTATTTTTGGAATTGGAATTTCTGGACTAGCCACTGTCAAGAAACTTAAAAGCCAAGTTAAAAACTTATCTGCCTGGGACGATAATGCCACATCTCGGAACCAATTGAAAAAAAATTTTAAAATTTCTATAGACAATAATTTTTTCTCTAATTCCTACGATTTTATAGTAATGAGTCCAGGCATAGACATTTATAAACACGCTCATAAGTCTTATTTTGCAAGGAATTTTCATAAGATTATTACTGATATAGATATTTTTGTAAGCTCAATTGATTTAGACCAAAATAAAATAATTGCCATCACTGGTACCAATGGAAAATCAACTTTTTGCAAGTTATTACATCACATTATTAAAAAAAATAATAACGCATACTTGCTTGGGAATTATGGAAAGCCTGTGCTAGGGCATAACCAAAAATCAATCAATAATTTTTATATTCTCGAACTTTCATCTTACCAAATAGAGTATTCAAAATTTTTAAAGTCGCATGCATGTGCGGTTTTAAATATCACCCCAGATCATTTGCAACGACACAAAAGCTTGAAGAATTATATCGAGGTTAAACTGAAAATATTTAATTCTTTGCTGCCTCGGGGACGTGGCTTTGTTAATAAAGATTTTTTATACATAAATAAAATTAATAAAAAAAATAAAGTGAAAAAAGTTTCTCCGTTAAAAAATCAAAGTATCGCAAATCAATTTTTATCTAAAAAAAATTACTTACCAAGTCTTAGCATTGTCTACAGTATATTAAGATTTTTAAAATTTTCTAATAAAGCAATAATAGGAAGCTTGAGTTCTTTTAAACCTTTGCCACATAGACAGGAATTAGTTAGAAAAATTAAAAGTATTTCTTTTATCAACGATTCAAAAGCAACTAATTTCGATTCAGCAAATTTTTCTTTAGAGTTTTACGAAAATATTTATTGGATAGCGGGAGGTTTAGTTAAAAAAAATGATCGTCCGCATTTTAGCCAAGGTATAAAAAAAAGAATTATCAAAACTTATATTATTGGAAAAAATATATCTTTATTTAAGTCAATTTTGGGAAATAAGCTGAGCTCCACAATCTGCAAAACACTTAATACTGCTCTTGTTCAAGCATATAGGGATGCTAAAAATGCCAAGTTAAAAAATAGTACTATTTTATTGAGTCCTGCGGCCGCATCTTTTGATCAGTACAAAAATTTTGAACACCGAGGCAATGAATTTAAAAAATTGGTAAAAAAAATAGAGAATGTTTAAACGTCACGATTCAGGAATGATAGCCACCTGGTGGAGAAGCATTGACAAAACTTTGCTTTTTTTAGGTTTGTCACTATTAGTTAGTGGTAATATTTTTAATTTCTTGTCCACATCAACCATCCCTTCTGAAAAACTTTATGATAGTAGGTATTTTTTATTTTATAAGCATATTTTTTTTTCAGCTGTTGGTCTCATTATTTTAATTTTTTTTTCTTTTTTGAATAACAAAAAGATAAAATTATACGCAATAGCTGGCTTTGCTGTTTGCATTACCTTGTTGGCTCTAGTTTATTTTTTTGGAGTTAATGTTAAGGGGGCAAGAAGGTGGTTGAATTTATTTTTTTTTAGAATTCAGCCCATAGAATTTGTGAAGCCTTTTCTTATATTGGTTGTCGCTTTAGTCTTGACCATGCAAAAACATACAATAAACGTGAGATTTTTTCTTTCATCTCCCTTTGTTTTAAGCGCTGTATTTCTTTTATTATTGCAGCCTGATTATAGCCAAAGTCTGCTTGTAATAACATTGTGGATGATCATGGTGTTTGTTTCTGGCATTAGTTTTCTATCTATCTCCATGATAGCTGGATCATTAGTCTTATCAATGATTAGCATCTTATTTTTCTTTAGAGATAAATTTTTTTATATATTTGACAGAATTTCAAGCTGGATCGGCCAAGTGGAGATTTCTTACCAATCAGAACAAGCGCTGAATGCAATTAAGTCAGGTGGTTTTTTTGGCAGGGGTATTGGTGAGGGAATTTTAAAAGAAAAAGTTCCTGAAGCTCATACAGATTATGTTATGTCGGTTATAGCTGAGGAGTATGGAATTATAATTGTTCTATTAATTATTTCTTTGACTATTTTTTTAGCTATAAGAATATTTTCTTTAGCAAACACAACAAAAAATGATTTTTTTCGACTGTCTTTGATTGGCATTTCTAGTTTATTGATCATTCAATCTTTTATAAATCTAGGAGTTACAATTAATATTTTGCCATCCACAGGAATGCCCTTCCCATTCATCAGTTATGGAGGATCATCTATTATGGGGTCCTGTATTGCTTTAGGAGTAGCATTGCTCTTAAGTAGAAAAGAGCAATCGTGAAGAAAAAAATCATTTTGTCAACTGGTGGAACCGGAGGGCATGTTTTTCCAATGATGGGACTTTATGATTATTTAGTTTCAAAAAATTACGATGTTGCTTTTGTGAGCGATCAAAGGGCAAAAAAATATTTTAGCGAAGAGATGAAGTCAAAAATTACAATTTTCAATATTAATAGCCCTTTCAATAAAAAGGGATTTTTTAAGATTTTATCTTTTGTTAACCTGTTTATTGCTACCATTTATTCTTTTTTTTTTTTAATTAAAAATAGACCAAAAGTAATTATTGGGTGTGGTGGTTATGCATCTTTCCCTATGTTAATGGCGGGATATATTTTAAAAATTAATACAGTTATATATGAAACCAATTCTATTCTAGGAAGAACTAATAAATTTTTCTATCCATTTTGTAAAAAATTATTACTAGGATTTGATAAAGTCAAAGACCTGCCTTATCAATATCAAAAAAAAGCAATTTATGTAGGCCAGCTTTTGAGAAAATCTTTTAATCACAAAATAAGCAAATCACCTGATAAAAAAAATGATTTTACAATACTTGTGCTAGGAGGAAGTCAAGCGGCAGAATTTTTTGGATCAAATCTAGCAAGACTGTTTTCTGATATAAATAAAAACACTCTATCAATAAGGGTATTTCATCAATGTAAAAAAGAGCAAATGGATAGCACAAGGAAAGCGTATGGAAATTTTTTCAATTATGAATTATTTGATTTTAAATCTAATATTGAGCAACTAATGGCAAAGGCTGATCTTGCAATCGTTAGATCTGGAGCATCAACAATATCTGAGTTAGCCGCAATCAATCTTCCATTTGTGGCCATACCCTTGCCCTCATCTTTAGATAATCACCAGTACCACAACGCAAAATACTTCGAAGACAAGGGTTGCTGCTGGCTTGTAGAGCAAAAACTTTTTGAAGCAGAAAGTTTTAAAAAACTAATTGCTGATATTGTGAGCAATGATAAAGAAAAACTTAAAGAAAAAGTTAAAAATATGAAAAACTTAAATCAAACAAATGTTCTAAGTAATTTTGAACAGGAAATTATAAATTATTTTTAGATGGAATTAAGTATTAACAAAAAAGACGTAATTCATTTAATTGGCATTGGAGGAATTGGCATGAGCGGCATTGCTCTAATTCTTAAAAAAATGGGTTATGATGTTCAGGGAAGCGACATTTCCGAAGATAATAAAAACATATTATCTCTAAAGAAAAAAAATATTAAAATATTTAATAGCCACAAAAGTCAAAATATTAAAAATGCAAAGATAGTGGTCATCTCTAGCGCTATTAGTAAGAAAAATAGCGAACTAAAACATGCTTTGAAAAATAATATTTTAGTTATCAAAAGGGCAGACATGTTGGCGCATATTATATCTTTAAAAAAAAATATTGTTATTTCTGGCTCTCATGGAAAAACAACAATCACATCCTTAGTTTCTACAATTTTAAAAGATGCCAAACTTAAACCTACGATTGTCAATGGAGGAATTATTAATTCATTAAAAACAAATGCTAGCCTCGGTGAGGGTGAGTGGTCTGTCATAGAAGCAGATGAATCTGACGGAAGTTTTTTAAAGTTTAACAATACGCATGCTATTGTTAGCAATATTGATCACGAACATATAGATTATTATAAAAATTTCAAAAATTTAAAAAAACAATTTTCTATATTTTTAAACAAAACTCCCCTTTTTGGAAAAAATATTATTTGCTTAGACGATGTAAGTTTAAAAAATATAAAAGAAAAATCTAAGAAGCAAAATTTTTTGACTTATGGCTTTAATCCAAAAGCAAATTTTATTCCTACAAATATTCAGTTTAGGGATATGAAAATTTATTTCGATTTAAAAGTGAATCTTGAAAAAAAAACTATTATTAAAAATATCGTGCTTAACCTTATGGGCAG
>OBON01000108.1_pt1 | contig 7686 bp, 7 predicted proteins | sample 1535311 | NCBI WGS metagenome assembly OBON01 (sample SAMEA3282984, study PRJEB22092) | marine metagenome | biome: marine pelagic biome; feature: mixed surface layer; material: sea water | collected 2014-06-20T10:15:00+00 | depth 2 m
CAATGCCGGGTTCTACCCACACTGTTTTTTCAGCAACATTTAAATCTAAAATTTTGTTTTGATATTTGGAATAATCTAAAACAATACAATCACCAACGGTCTGACCACATTGCGAGCTACCACCGCCTCTTGCTAGTAAAGGAATATTGTTTTTTTGAGAGTAGTTCATCAACTCCAAAACATCGTTGGTATCCTTAGGAACCACCACGCCAACCGGAGTTATTTGATATAGAGAAGAATCGGTGCTGTATCTGCCTCGAGAAAAATCATCAAACAAAACCGTGCCTCTCACCCGACCTTGTATTTCTTTTGCAATTTTTTCTATTTGATTTTGATTCATTGTTGCTACTTCAGATTAGTAGCACTATTTTTTACTTTGATAAATTAAAGTCCCAAACTTTTTCATCGCACTTGGAGATAGGGTTAGTCCTAACCCAGGCTCTTTATTCAATGTTAACCATCCATTTTTAATTTCAGGAGGATTGGAAAACAATTCTGCTTGAAGAGGATCCCTTTCAGGGTCTGGAAAAGATTCTACAATTCTTCCAGCAGGAGAAGAGGCCACTAATTGTGCGTGAATATAACAATCGTGATGAGGAGCCACATCCACATGATTTAATTCACAAAGTGCTGTTAATTTTTTTCCATGAGTAAAACCACCAAACATCGTCACATCAAATTGCAAAATTTGAATAGCACCTTCTTCAATAAAAGAACGACAGCCAAAGCTAGTGATTTCACTTTCTCCCCCTGAGATAGGGATCGAGGTTTGCTTTGCTAGTAAAGTAGTTTGCCTTCTATCATCTGCCCACCTCACTGGTTCTTCTAGCCAAGTAGGCTTTAACGGCTCTAATAATTTACAAGCTTGAATAGCTGTTTTCAAATCCCATGCACGATTGACATCAATCATAAGATCTTTATCTGGGCCAATCACATCTCTAATAATTTGCATTCTCTTTACATCTTCCTCTAAAGACAATCCTCCCACCTTACCCTTGAATCCTTGATGACCTTCTGCAACTAATTTTTGAATTTCGTCTTTAAGTTGGATATTGTCTTTTCCATCTTGGTAGTAGGCGCAAGTAACATAGCAAGGCACTTTATCTCTAAAACCACCAAAAATTTGATACAGGGGAAGACCTGCCTTCTTTCCAATAATATCCCAACAGGCAATATCCACCGCAGAAGAAATTCTAATTAAAGCTTCTCGGCTCCATTTTTTTTCATTGGAAATTCTCGTATCGGTTAAATTAAAAAGTTTATTGTAAATCTCTTCAGGTTGATAAGGATTCATTCCCATAATGTGATCAGCAAAACCATTGGTAAATGGTTTTAGGATAGGAGTGATATCTGTATAGCTAGTAGCCATACCAAATCCTTGAATTCCATCTTTTGTTGTTAGCTTAATTAAAAGCTCATTAGCATTAGGAACAATAAAGTGACTGACCCAATAAGGGTTTTTTTGTGCAGGACCTTGCAGGCTGTAAACCTCAATGCGATCAATTAAATCCATAATTTTTTACTATATTTCGATTTGATTAAGTATTCAAAACATCATATATACGCGTATGGCAAAATCAAATTCTTTCAAAGCAGGACGACATTTTTTACAAATACCAGGACCTACTAATGTGCCGGACCGAGTTCTTCGCGCTATGGACCGAGCGGTGGTGGATCACCGTGGACCAGAGTTTGGTGAAATTTCTAAAAGAGTATTAGAAAAATTAAAAACAGTTTTTAAAACATCGCAACCCGTTATTATGTTTCCAGGTTCTGGAACAGGAGCTTGGGAAGCTGCGATTGTAAATACATTAAACGTTGGTGATAAAGTTTTGTTTTTTGAAACAGGTGAATTCTCCATAAGATGGAAAGAGCAAGCAGAAAAATTAAAATTAGACGTAGACATGGTTCCAGGTGACTGGAGACATGGAGTGGACCCAAAAGTAGTTGCTCAAAAATTATCAGAAGATAAAGACAAAAAAATTAAAGCGGTATTTGTTTTGCATAACGAAACTTCCGCAGGAATTTCCAATGATATTGCTGGTATAAGAAAAGCGATTGATTCAGTTAATCATCCAGCTTTGTTTATGGTGGATACCATTTCTTCTTTGGGATCTATGGATTACAGACACGATGAATGGAAAGTCGATGTTACCGTGGGAGGTTCGCAAAAAGGTTTGTTACTTCCTCCAGGACTTTCTTTTAATGCTGTTAGTGCAAAAGCCTTAGAGGCATATAAAAATGCTAAAATGACAAAACATTATTGGGATTGGCAAGCCATGATCGATGCTAACAAGACTGGTTATTATCCATACACACCGGCTACTACTTTAATTTACGGACTGGAAGAAGCGCTTGATATGTTGGCAGAAGAAGGACTAGACAACGTATTTGCAAGACACGCAAGATTAGCAGAAGCTACTAGACTGACGGTGCAAGCTTGGGGTTTAGAAATTTTGTGTAAAAATCCTAAAGAATATTCCAATACTTTAACAACCGTTTTGTTGCCGGAAGGACACGACGCAGATAATTTGAGAAAAATAATTTTAGATGAATACGACATGTCTCTCGGAGCTAGCTTTAATAAAGTTAAGGGCAAAGTATTTAGAATCGGTCACTTAGGTGATTTAAATGAATTGATGCTCATGGGTGTTCTCGCAGGTGTCGAGATGGGATTAAAAAAAGCAAAAATTCCTTATAAAGCTGGCGGTATCATGGCTGCCATCGATTATTTATCAAAATAAATAAAGATTCATTAGTCTAGATTTTTCTTTGTAAACTCTTTAAGCTAGATAATTATAAATTAATTAAGGGGGACAAATGAGAACATTAAGCAAAATAGTTGCTTTACTTACATCTGTTATTTTTATCGCCTCAGCTTCACAAGCATTAGAATTAAAATTTGGTCACGTAGGAAAACCAGGTTCATTATTCGCTGCTTCAGCTGATAATTTTGCGAAAATAGCAAATGCAAAACTAGGCAGCAAAGCAAAAGTTGTTGTATTTGGATCGTCACAGCTTGGTGATGACAAAGCAGGAATGCAAAAATTAAAATTAGGAACGGTAGACATGTGGTTGCCTTCTTCTGTGATGGCATCTATCCACGATGAATTTGGTGTATTTGATATGCCATTTATCATCAAAGATAGAGATCATATGATGAAAGTGGAATCTAAAGTTTTGCCAAAAATGGTAAAAAATCTTGAAGCAAAAACTGGATATAAATTTATCGGTGTTTGGGAAAATGGATTTAGACACATTACCAATAACGTTCGACCAATTAACACCCCAGCAGATTTAAAGGGTATTAAGTTGAGAACTCCTAAATCTAAATGGAGATTAAAAATGTTCCAATCTTATGGAGCAAATCCTACTCCAATGGCATTCTCTGAAGTGTTCACAGCGTTACAAACGGGAACTATGGATGGACAAGAAAATCCATACACTCAAATCGCTAGTGCTAAATTTCAAGAGGTTCAAAAATATCTATCCATCACAGGTCACGTATACACTCCAGCGTACGTAGCGGTTCACAAATCTAGCTACAACAAGCTACCTGCGGATGTACGAAAAGCTTTAGAAGCTGCAGCAAAAGAAAACCAAGCGTTTGTTTACAAACGTGCGGCTGCTGACGAAGAATCTTTGTTAGATGTTATTAAAAAAGCAGGTGTTAAAGTAAACACTGCTAACAAAGCAGCTTTCGTGAAAGCTAGCGGCGGTGTTTATGATCAATTTGCTTCTGAAGTAAAAACAGGTGCATCATTGGTTAAGAGCATTCAAGCTTTAGCTAAGTAATTAAGAATAACTAATCGGCCCCATTGTAAAGTGGGGCCGATTTTTATATTACAAGAGTTAAGAATGAAAAATTTTAGAAAATACTACGATTTATTTTTACAATACTTAATGTTTATCATGATGATAGCATTAGCTGCAGTCGTAGTGCTTGGTGTGATCTATCGTTGGAGTGGCAATGCGTTAATTTGGTATGATGAAGTAGCATCAGTGCAACTTGCTTGGCTTACTTATTATGGATCAGCTTATGCAGCTTTAAATGGAGCGCACATCGGAGTTCCTAGCATTTTAAAATCATTCCCACTTGGTATTCGAAAAGGTTTATTTGTTTTATCTAAAGTAGTTGTTTATGGTTTTTTTGCCTTACTGACCTTTTACGGAATTATTGTGATGAAGCTTATTTATGGAGAGACCATGACTACTATAGAATGGGTGTCGCAATCTTTTGTTCAGTCGGTTATTCCTGTTGGTTCTCTTCTATTTATTGTTTCTGAAACTTTGAGATTAAAAGAAGACTACGCAGATATTATGAAAGAAAAACAATTATGATCGTATTAACGATGTTTGCTGTTTTGTTATTGCTATTAGCTATTAACGTTCCCATTGCCATAGGACTTGCGGTGACAACGATCATTGCCATGGTTATTAAGCAAGGATCTGATTTTTTAATAGATTCAGCAATTGTGATGTACGTTGGCTCTACTAATTTTCCTTTGATCGCTATTCCTTTATTTATTTTGGCAGGAGCTATTATGAACAGCTCTGGTATTTCTAGAAGATTAATTGCTTTTGCTTCAGCTTTAGTCGGATTTGTTAGAGGTGGATTAAGCATGATTACTATTGCAGCTTCCATGTTCTTTGCAGAAATTTCTGGATCAGCAGTTGCTGATGTTGCAGCGCTAGGATCCATTTTAATTCCAGCGATGAAGAAAAAAGGTTACCCAGCACCATTTGCTGCAGCCGTTTGTTCATCTGCTGCATCCTTAGCCGTTATTATTCCTCCTTCCATCCCAATGATTTTATATGCGGTGATGGCCCAAACTTCGGTGGTTCAGTTGTTTGTAGCAGGAATTATTCCAGGAATTATTGGTGGATTTGGAATGATGTTTGTATCTTATTTATACGCAAAGAAAAAAAATCTTCCTATCGAAGAAAATTTTAATTTAAAGAATGTAAGGAAAACTGGAAGAGAAGCCTTATTGGCATTTGTTCTTCCGGTAGTTATCCTTGGAGGAATTTTTGGAGGATTTGTAACTGCTACTGAAGGCGCAGGACTTGCGGTGGTTGCGTCTTTACTTATAGGTGTTATTTACCGAGAGCTTAATTTTAAAAAATTATTTGAAGCAACCACAGAAGGTGGATCGCAAACAGCCATTGTTATGTTGTTAGTTGCCTCTTCCGTTCTTATTGGTGAGTTTTTAACGATAGAGCAAGTACCTCAAAAAGTGGCAGCTTCTATTATTGATTTTACTACGAATAAATATGCGATCCTTGCCATATTAAATGTCTTTTTATTGGTTATAGGATTTTTCCTACACTCAGCAGCTGCTATTATTCTGGTTATCCCTATTGTGATGCCTCTTATAGCAATAGCAGGAATTGACCCTGTTCACTTTGGAATTATCGTAACCCTTAACTTAGCCATTGGCCAACAAACCCCTCCAGTAGCCAGCGTTTTAGTCACGGCCTGTTCGGTTGCCAAAGCAGATATTTGGGAAGTGTCCAAAACCAATATTATGTTTATTGCAGTTCTGTTTGTTGTTTTGATGCTAGTAACTTATGTTCCGGTTGTACCAATGAGCTTGGTAGAATATTTCTATAGGTAGGCATGACTGATTTAGTTCAAGCTAAACAAATTAATGAACATGTTTTAGAAGTTTCTTTAAATAGACCTGAAAAATTAAACGCCCTAACCAAACCCATGTGGAAAAAACTGGGTTCTATTTTCAAAGATCTTAAAAAAAATAAAACCATAAGATGCGTAGTGATACGTGGAAAAGGTGGAAAATCTTTTTCTCCTGGAAATGATATTGGCGAATTTGAAAAAACAAGATCCAATAGCAAACTTGCTAAAGATTACGGTGTACATCTTCATGGAACCTTGGCGGCTATTCAAGAATGTCCGATCCCAACCGTTGCTTTGATCGAGGGAATTTGTGTCGGCGGAGGTTTAGAGATTGCTGCTTGTTGTGATTTGAGAATTTGCGGAAACTCTTCTACCTTTGGTGTGCCGATTAAAAGATTAGGTTTAACTATGGCTCCACGTGAGTTACAGGCGTTATTACAATTGGTAGGAAGATCCGTGACTATGGAAATCTTACTAGAGGGAAGAATTTTTAATTCAGAAGAAGCTTATGTAAAGGGCCTCGTCAACCGAGTGGTTCCAGATCAGGATGTGGAAAAAGAAACTTACAAAACAGTAGAGAGAATTTGCGATGGTGCTCCATTAGTAGCAAGATGGCACAAGAAGTTTGCGGAAGAATTAATTGTGAAAACAAAAATCTCTAACAAGCTAAATGACCTTGGTTACAAGTGCTACAACACAGAAGATTTTCAAATTGGCTACAAATCATTCCTAAGCAAAACTAAGCCTAAGTTTAAAAATAAGTAATATGCCAGGTCCTATTAAAGGAATTAAGGTTTTGGAGCTTGCTCAAATTATGGCAGGACCTACCTGCGGTTTGATGCTGGCTGATCTTGGTGCTGATGTAATTAAAATAGAAAAAATTCCTGGGGGAGATGATACCAGACGTTTTTTACCACCCGATGTAAATGGCGAAGCTGCTGCTTTTATGATGATGAATCGTAACAAAAGAGGCATGACTTTAGACTTGAAGAAAAAAGAGGGAGTAGAAGTTTTTAAAAGATTAGTAAAAAATGCGGATGTGGTTGTTGAAAATTACCGCAAAGGAACTTTAGAACGACTGGGTATTGGTTATGAGGAATTAAAAAAAATAAATCCTCGTATTATCCTTTGTGAAATTTCAGGCTACGGCAGAACAGGACCTTATGCAGACAAGGGTGGATTTGATTTAATTGCCCAAGGCATGAGCGGACTTATGAGCGTGACTGGGGAAAGTAAAGATAGACCTCCGATGAAAGTAGGAGCGCCAGTAACAGATATTACTGCAGGAATTTTAGCAGCAATGGGAGTGTTGGCTGCACTAGTCGCAAGAGAAAGAACCGGAGTAGGTCAGCGGGTAGATACCTCTTTGTATGAAGCTGGAATTGTTCACACTTATTGGCAATCTGCTATTGCATCAGCAACAGGAGTTGCGCCAGGTCCACTTGGCTCTGCTCATCCTCTTACAGCGCCCTATCAAGCTTTCAAAACCAAAGATAAATGGATTACCGTGGGAGCATCCAATCAAAATACATGGCTCAATCTAATTGATGCATTGGGAAGAAAAGATCTTCAAGACAATGAAAAATTTAGCAGCAACGCTCATCGTATGAAAAATATTTCAGAGCTAATAGAAATATTAAAAACAGAATTGATAAAAAAAACTTCAGCAGAATGGCTTACAATTTTCGATGAAAAAGGTCTTCCGTGCGGTCCTATCCATACAGTTACAGAAATGTTTGAAGACCCTCAAACCATCGCAAGAAAGATGATCGTTGATGTAAAAAATACCAAAGCAGGCTCCTTTAAAGCCATAGGCATGCCGGTTAAATTTTCAGATACTAAAGTAGAAGATACGAAAGAGTCGCCAACTTTTGGTCAGCACACTAAGCAAATCTTATTAGACAACGGTTTTACGAATGATGAGATAGACGCTTTAATGCAACAAGGTGCGATTATTTAATATCGCTTATCTGATTTTCCTTTAGATAATTGTACAGGATATTTTTTTATATTTTTGATCATTTTATTGTGAAAGCTTTTTTCAATAT
>OBON01000110.1_pt1:2500-7659 | contig 7659 bp, 9 predicted proteins | sample 1535311 | NCBI WGS metagenome assembly OBON01 (sample SAMEA3282984, study PRJEB22092) | marine metagenome | biome: marine pelagic biome; feature: mixed surface layer; material: sea water | collected 2014-06-20T10:15:00+00 | depth 2 m
AGACAACTCTTCCCAGAGTTCAGGCGGGCGTCTCAAGCTCTGTTCGTGTTACCACGAGAGATACGAGGCTCCCAACGGTTACGCTACCAGGTTCAGGAATGAGGACCTGATTCCCTTTCGGCTGTGGACGCGGCTCTATCTGTACGACCATAGATCACCGCTCCATTGAACAATGCTTCCACTATGCCTTAGGATCGACTGACTCGTGTTCAACGGCTGTTCACACGAAACCCTTCTCCACATCGGTCCTCCAGGGCCTCCCTGGAGTATTTGCTACTACCACCAAGATCTGCACAACCGGCGGCTCCAGCCAGGATCACTCCCAGAGCCTTCCGCGCCACCGGTTCGACCTGCCTACTCGTTGAGCCGTCAGGGTCACAAGGACCTGCTCTGGCTCAACGGCAAGGTATAAGTAAGAAGCTTAAGCGCCATCCATTTTCAGGGCTGGTTGCTTCGGCAGGTGAGTTGTTACACACTCCTTAGCGGATTCCGACTTCCATGGCCACCGTCCTGCTGTCTTAAGCAACCAACACCTTTCGTGGGATCTCATGAGCTTCCATTTGGGCACTTTAACCTTGCGTTCGGTTCATCCCGCAGCGCCAGTTCTGCTTACCAAAAATGGCCCACTAGGCACTCCGATTCAGTGTCCGAGTTCACTCAAGCAACACAGACTTCTCACCCATTTAAAGTTTGAGAATAAGTTGAGGGCGTTTCGCCCCCAATGCTTCTAATCATTCGCTTTACCGGATGAAACTCGTTAATGAGCACCAGCTATCCTGAGGGAAACTTCGACAGGAACCAGCTACTAGATGGTTCGATTAGTCTTTCGCCCCTATACCCAGCTCCGACGATCGATTTGCACGTCAGAATCGCTACGGTCCTCCATCAGGATTTCTCCTGACTTCAACCTGACCAGGCATAGTTCACCATCTTTCGGGTCCCAACATATATACTCTACCGATTCCCAACAGACGAGGCTGATTGGAAATGGCGGGATTGCAGGTTTAACCCCTCATCCCTCGGACCGCAAGCGGTCCTTCGCTTTCACTTCGCCTTCGGGTTTAGTCAACCCAATGACTCGTATACATGTTAGACTCCTTGGTCCGTGTTTCAAGACGGGTCGCAGCCTACGCCGACCTACTCGGAAGGGAATGGCCGACCGCAACAGAAGGGTTGCTTGCTGTACAAGTCGACCATGTGCCTGTCGGGTCCGAAGCCAGGACACCGGGAGCTGGGGCCGAGGCACCAACTTCATCCCGGGCCTTTGGTCCAGTCCCAACAGTTCCAACCGTCACACCCGGTGGAGATACGCCCGCGAGCCAAACAGACTCCCCGCCACCAGTCATTGCTGATCCAGCGACAAGGGCTGCCCGACTCATAGGTTGGATCCACCAGGCAAACTTCGAGGAAGGCTGCGTTTACTTCCACACAGTTTCACGTACTCTTAACTCTCTCTTCAAAGTTCTTTTCAAGTTTCCATCACTGTACTTGTTTGCTATCGGTCTTGGGGTCATATTTAGCCTTACGAGGAGTTTACCTCGCACTTAGGGCTGCACTCTCAAGCAACCCGACTCTCGGAAGAGGTCAGCAGGACCGGACAACCGCCTTACGGGCCTATCACCCTCTATGGGCTGTGGCCACTGTCAAGTTGGACTTTGACAGGCTGTCCAAGTCCTGGAAGACCCTTCCATACGCTACATTCCGCAAGGCCGTGAAGACCTGCAGTTCAGCGATGGGCTTTTCCCGTTTCATTCGCCATTACTAAGGGAATCACAGTTGTTTTCTTTTCCTCCGCTTATTAATATGCTTAAATTCGGCGGGTAGTCCCCCTTGATTTCAGGTCGAAGATAAATTGGTTTGACGTCGATAGGGGATGAAAGTAGCAGTCAGCTCCCCACACGTCCGTACCTCGCAGGGGCTCTGACACACCAACCCGGGTTTTTCAACACCAAGAGTTGGATGCAGTCCTACGCTGCAAGGTACATCTTGATCCGGCTGCGACAACCAGGGTTGCAGACCGGACAATGCGGGGCTTCACACCAGTGAAGACCCCGATGGATGTTGTGTAACCGACCCTGAAACAAGGGTAGGCCTGTGACGAGCACAGGCCCGCAATATGCGTTCAAAGTGTCGATGTTCATGTGTCCTGCAGTTCACATTATGTCACGGATTTAGCTCCGTTCTTCATCGACCCCCAAGCCAACTGATCCACTGCATGGAAGTGTATAAGGTACGACGGAGTGTTTAGCTCCGAAGGTTTAGAGGGTTGAACCGTTTCACGTGTACTCGAGCCCGGGTGAGGGGACACACACAAACTCCGCTGGACCGGCGAGAACTCTATGACAACCCGTTGCAGGGTGCCGGTCACGAGCAGAGCAGCCAAAGCTACGACCCTGGGACCAGAAGAGGTCGACCCGGGGAGACAGAGGCTTACAGCCCGGGACAGACAAGTCCCGGGCCCTAGGAGAACGGGGTTGACTGCCTAGCCAGGGGACAGGCCCCCGGTTTCGACGAAACACCCGCTCTTACCCGAGGGTTTGCCAAAGCATTCGGTCTGCGCCAGAGGCACGGAACCAAACCTTTAATGATCCTTCCGCAGGTTCACCTACGGAAACCTTGTTACGACTTTTACTTCCTCTAAGTGCTACAGTTTGGACGTCTTTTCGCCAGCTAGGCAGCGCGAACCGCCCAGCAAGCAATCCGAGGTCCTCACTAAAACACTCAATCGGTAGTAGCGACGGGCGGTGTGTACAAAGGGCAGGGACGTAATCGATGCAAGCTTATGACTTGCACCTACTGGGAATTCCTGGTTCACGGAGAATAATTGCAAGCTCCGATCCCTACCACGAAGTGGGTTCAACAGTTTACCCGCTCCTCTCGGAGAGGGAAAAACTAGCTGATCACTTCAGTGTAGCGCGTGTGCGGCCCAGAACATCTAAGGGCATCACAGACCTGTTATTGCTCAATCTCGTGTGACTAATAATCACCAGTCCCTCTAAGAAGAAATTCCAACCCTACGACTAGGTTGGATCTATTTAACAGGACAGAGTCTCGTTCGTTATCGGAATTAACCAGACAAATCACTCCACCAACTAAGAACGGCCATGCACCACCACCCACCAAATCAAGAAAGAGCTATCAATCTGTCAATCCTTCTGGTGTCCGGGCCTGGTGAGATTTCCCGTGTTGAGTCAAATTAAGCCACAGGCTCCACTCCTGGTGGTGCCCTTCCGTCAATTCCTTTAAGTTTCAGCTTTGCAACCATACTTCCCCTGGAACCCACAAGCTTTGGTTTCCCGGAAGCTGCCTGCCGAGTCAGAAAATCAAACACCGGCAGATCGCTAGCTGGCATCGTTTATGGTTAGAACTAGGGCGGTATCTAATCGCCTTCGAACCTCTAACTTTCGTTCTTGATTAATGAAAACATTCTTGGCAAATGCTTTCGCAGTAGTTTGTCTTCAAACGGTCCAAGAATTTCACCTCTGTCGTTTGAATACAAATGCCCCCGACTATCCCTATTAATCATTAAGTCGATTTCCGAAAACCAACAAAATAGAAACGACTTCCTATTCTATTATTCCATGCACGAATATTCAAGCAATCAAGCTTGCTTTGAGCACTCTAATTTTTTCAAAGTAAACCTGTCAGTTCTAACGGACAATCGGCGAAGATCACCCGTTAAATTCTGACAAAACACACGGGTAAAAAAGTCAGTGTTGAAGCAATTCAAACCGACCAATACCCGCCGAAATCCAACTACGAGCTTTTTAACCACAACAACTTTAATATACGCTATTGGAGCTGGAATTACCGCGGCTGCTGGCACCAGACTTGCCCTCCAATAGATCCTCGGGAACGGTTTTAAAGTGTACTCATTCCAATTACAAGGCCTCGGAAGAGTCTTGTATTGTTATTTTTCGTCACTACCTCGGTCTTCGACCATTGGGTAATTTGCGTGCCTGCTGCCTTCCTTGGATGTGGTAGCCGTTTTTAAGGCTCCCTCTCCGGAATCGAACCCTGATTCCCCGTTACCCGTCAAAACCACTGTGAGCGTCTATATCACAGTCGACAGTTGATAGGGCACACCTTCGAAGGAAACGTTGTCTGCACAAGGCAATACAATCAGCCCAAAGTTATTCAGAGTCATCAAGATTAAACAGCCGAAGCCGTTTGGTTTTGATCTAATAAAAGCATCTCTCCGTGAGTCGAGATTTTTCGCATGTATTAGCTCAAGAATTACCTCAGTTATCCAAGTAACTGCTAACATTCCAGTAGATTAGGTGTGATTTAATGAGCCATTCGCGGTTTCACCTTACTTAGGCTTGTACTTAGACATGCATGGCTTAATCTTTGAGACAAGCATATGCTACTGGCAGGATCAACCAGATATCTTTCCATTCACGAAGCGGAGGGAGGCTGGCTTGTCACGGCACAAGCCTCCCACCCTTCCAAACTCGACATCTTCACGTGTGTTCCGGCCCCGTTCTCTTTCACACGGGGCTTGCCACCGGACAAGTTTCCAATCCACGGCCTTTCGGCTCGCACACTACCGGGGAATCCAATTCCTCGCACGGACAGTCGAAACCCACTCAGGCTCAATACAGGTCGAGAGTATACGTCCCAGCCTTACACCAGGAACCCTCTCTCACTGTTCAGGCACCGTTGTGAGTCGCACCGACACTCTTACCCACTGGGGTCCGCCCCGCCGGCCGAAGCCCGGACTCCCCCTCACAGCACTGAAACCAGCACCCTATATACTGACATCAAAACCCCGGAGCGAGCCAAGCAGCGTGCAGTACCGTCATGTGTATGACAACATCGAAAATAGCAGTGCACCAAAACCCGTGCTCTGTGAGTCGGGCGCCACTAGCCTTTGGGTTCAGGTGTATGACAACACCAGGGCCGACTCGCACCCAACTTTAGCGGCCCGGGCGGCACACTTGCACTGCTAGGCGGCTCACCAAAATTTAATACAAGCTAGCAGGGGGAATGGAGAGACTACGCTGAAAGTCTCAGCCGGATCCCTTGAAAACTGAGCGAGCAGCAACGAATATAGTAACGGGCATTTTAAACCCACAGGTCGCGGGTTGCAACAGACTCGACTCGACTCGCACCCAACTTTAGCGGCCCGGGCGGCACACTTGCACTGCTAGGCGGCT
>OBON01000113.1_pt1 | contig 7571 bp, 7 predicted proteins | sample 1535311 | NCBI WGS metagenome assembly OBON01 (sample SAMEA3282984, study PRJEB22092) | marine metagenome | biome: marine pelagic biome; feature: mixed surface layer; material: sea water | collected 2014-06-20T10:15:00+00 | depth 2 m
CAGTTCTGCCATATTCACTTAAACCTGTCTTTGCTACCTCGCCCCCAAGTAATTGCGCCATAACTTGAAAGCCATAACAGATTCCAAAGATCGGAATATTCTGCTCAAATAAAGCCCGATCAATTAAGGGAGCATCATCGACATAAACCGAAGACGGACCTCCTGAGAGAATTATCGCTCTGGGATTTCTTGCAAGTATCTCTTCAAGTGAGCTCTTATGAGAAATAATCTCGCTATAAACCCCAGCTTGGCGAACTCTGCGAGCAATTAATTGGGCATATTGCGCCCCAAAATCAATTACTAAAACGTGATTATTGCTCTGCACTAGCTCGCCTTTTTATGCTCTATTTAGAACTATTTCAACTCTCTGGAACTCTTTTAAGTCAGAGTAGCCAGAGGTTGCCATAGCCCGGCGCAGGGCGCCAAATAGATTCATACTTCCATCAGCAGAGTGTGATGGTCCAAGCAAGATCTCCTCCAAAGTTCCAGAACTTCCAACATAAACCCTTGTGCCACGTGGCAATTCGCTGTGATGTGCCTCTGGCCCCCAATGCCAACCTCTTCCTGGGGCTGACTCTGCTCTTGCAAGAGGAGATCCGAGCATTACTGCATCTGCGCCGCAGGCAATTGCCTTTGCAATATCGCCACTCTTTCCAACTGAGCCATCGGCAATGACATGAACATATCGCCCGCCAGATTCATCTAAATACTCTCGTCTTGCAGCAGCAACATCTGCAACAGCTGTTGCCATGGGAACTGAGATTCCTAGAACTTGGCGAGTGGTGTGAGCTGCTCCTCCACCAAAACCAACTAATACTCCAGCTGCTCCTGCTCTCATTAAGTGAAGTGCGCTCTGCGAAGTTGCACAACCACCAACAATTACTGGAACATCTAGCTCATAGATAAACTTCTTAAGATTTAGCGCCTCATTAGTCTTTGAAACATGTTCTGCGCTCACCGTTGTCCCGCGAATAACAAAGATATCAACGCCAGCATCAATTACAGTCTTATGGAACTGGGCTGTGCGCTGGGGCGAGAGCGCTGCAGCAACACAGACTCCTGCAGCTCTTATCTCTGCAAGGCGCTCTTTAATTAAATCAGCTCTAATAGGGGCTTGATAGAGCTCCTGCATACGTCTTGTTGCCTGCTCTGCTGGAATAGATGAAATCTCACCTAGTTGAATCTTAGGATTTTCATATCTGCTCCATAGCCCTTCAAGATTTAAGACTCCAAGGCCGCCTAATTTTCCAATAGCGATAGCGCTCTCTGGAGACACCACTGAATCCATCGGAGCTGCAAGAAGTGGTAGTCCAAAGCTATAGGCATCAATCTGCCAGTTAATTGATACTTCACTTGGTTCTCTAGTTCTTCTAGAGGGCGCGATAGAAATATCATCAAATGAATAGGCAGTTCTAGCTCTCTTGCCAGGTGAGATCTCGATATCAACCATTACTTACTCCGATAGTAATTAGGGGCATCAGCCACATCTAACACATCATGAGGATGGCTCTCAGAGAGGCCAGCTGCGGTAATTTGTATTAGCCGGCCACGTTTTTGCAGAGCTGCAATATCTTGCGCACCGGCATATCCCATCCCTGAGCGGAGCCCGCCAACTAATTGATGAACAACTTGCGCGAGGCTGCCTCGATAAGCAACTTTTCCTTCAATACCTTCTGGAACTAATTTGTCTTCAGCTAATACATCATCTTGCATATAGCGATCCTTAGAAAATGACTTCTGCTCGCCTCTTGATTGCATCGCGCCAAGTGATCCCATGCCGCGATAGATCTTAAATTTTCTTCCATCACTTTCAACTAACTCACCAGGTGATTCATCACAGCCTGCAAGAAGAGATCCAAGCATCACAGTATCGGCCCCTGAAACAATTGCCTTGGCGATATCTCCAGAGTATTGCAAACCACCATCTGCAATCAATGGAATATCAGCTTTCTGACAAGCCTTTGCTGCCTCCATAATTGCAGTTATCTGAGGAACTCCAACGCCAGCAACAATTCGTGTGGTGCAGATAGAGCCAGGTCCTACTCCAACTTTAACCGCATCGGCTCCAGCATTAATTAGCGCTTGAGCTCCTGCTCTAGTTGCAACATTTCCACCAATTACCTCTTGTTTAGGAAAGTGCTTCTTAATTCTTACTATCGCATCTAAAACTGCTCGGTGATGGCCATGAGCGGTATCAACCACAATTACATCAACGCCAGCGCCAATTAACGCCTCAGCTCTTTCAAATCCATCTTCGCCAACGCCAACTGCTGCGCCAACTCTTAGATTTGCTCCCTTAACTAACTTCACATGGGTTACTTGTTCATCGATAGCAAGGTTTCTATGGATGATTCCAATCCCCCCAGCTCTAGCCATAGCAATTGCCATTGCCGATTCAGTAACGGTATCCATCGCAGATGAGATCAAAGGGATATCTAATTGGATCGAGCGAGTGAGATAAGTCTTGGTATCAACCTCTGAGGGCACTACCTCTGAGGCATCTGGGAGCAGGAGAACATCATCGTAGGTAAGGCCAAGCATTGCGACCTTCTCATTAACGATCTCACTCACCGCTCCACCTTAATGGCTAGGGTATTTAAGCTCCAACTGCCCGCGTAATTTCCATAATTGCGCTATCCAAACAATCGACTCTAACCACTGACTTTCGTGAAGATTTACGCCATCCTGGTCCGCCAAGAATGATTCGTGGGGCTGGTCTAATCTTTGGAATATCTCCAATAACCTCACACTTTCCATTCTTAGCTAATTGAGCCCAGAGAAAGACTGCAGGAGGAGCAGACTTTTTCACTACCGCTCCAACTGCTGAGATAGGAGTTCTAGCTCCGAGAAATTGCGATTGAATATTTCTCTCAGCAAGAGCTGCTCCTAGAGTATAGAGAGCCAGGGTATGAATCTCCTCGCCAATACAGGCAAGTAGCACTGGACGGGAATTAATTGGAAGCTCTAGAGACTGATTTGAACTCTGCATTAGGTGAGTAATAACCTCGGTTAGTAAATGCTCTATCTCAATTCCGGTACCAAGCTCTGCCCATTCATTTCCCACTGCGATTAAAACTGGAACTATTAACTCATTCCAGGTGTTGACTATACCTCGCTTCCTAATCTGCTCTTTTAAAGTATTTTCAATGTAGCTTCGATCATAAACTCTTGCAGCTTTAAGAAGTGATTCAATTAATTCAGAGCAATCTGCAGATTCAACTCCCTTACTTGTTTTATATGAGGTTTCAGCTGCCTTAGCCTTACTCTTTAGCGCTGCTTCGGCAGCATCACATGGTGAGTAGCCTTGAACAATTAACTTTCTCATTAAGGTTAGCCTGGCTAGATCCTTGCCATCATATTTGCGGTGCTCACCTTCAATATGACTTGATGGGCCAAGGCCATATCGCCGATCCCAAGTTCTAAGGGTGGCTGGAGCTATGCCGAGTCTGCGAGCTACTGAAGCGACGGTTAAACGCTCATCTTCTAAGCCAGCCTTAAGGTTGGCACTTTTGGGGCGCTGGGCCATGGGCCAATAGTGGTGCTTATCACCTACTTTTGCGACCTGAAATCAAAGAAATTACCCCAAAGTACTTGAACAACCTATGGCGCGATTGTATATTGGGGCCATGTCAGAGACCTCCCGCCTACCAAAGCCAGTTATCGATAATTGGCAGTGGCAATTTGAAGGCGCATGCCGCTCACTTCCAACTGAGATGTTCTTTCATCCAGATGGGGAACGCGGTCCAAGACGTCGCGCTAGAGAAAATGCGGCAAAGGCAGTCTGTGCAACTTGTCCAGTACTAGCAGCTTGTAGAGCTCACGCCCTTGCTTCACAAGAGCCATATGGAATCTGGGGCGGTTTAACTGAAGATGAGCGACTTGAGATCATCTCTCGCGCTTCTCGCCAGAGCAACCCTCATAGCGCTTAAGTTAGCTACTTATTTCTTTTCCGCTTTACCGTAATCTCCACTAGCTCTGAGGCTAATAACTGTTGTTACCGCCAAGGCAGAGATAATCACGCCAAGTGAGACAGTTAATGAAATGTGGGGCACTTTAACGCCATAGATGTAATCAATTCCAATTCCATGTAAGGCCTCTATTATTAACTTTATTCCAATAAAGCCTAGAACAATTGATAGACCTTTGGAGAGATAGACCAGGCGCCTTAGTAATATTCCAACGAGGAAATAAAGCTGGCGAAGCCCCATAAGGGCAAAAGCATTGGCCATAAAGACAATATAAGGATCCCTAGTCAAACCAAAGATTGCGGGGATGGAATCAAGTGCAAATAGTAGATCAGTTGTTCCAAGTGCAACGAGTGCAATGGTAAATGTGGAGTAGCCACGCTTTCTAAGAGCTGAGATAATACGATTTTCCTGCCACTCATCTTCTTCAGGGTCTTCGGTAATTAATTTATATGCAGTCCAGATCAAAATAGCTCCAAAGAGGAAGAAGATAGCGACAAATCTCTCGACTACTGCTGCGCCAATAACTATGAATATTCCACGCATTACAAGGGCCATTAAAATGCCTAGAAGGAGCACTAGCTGCTCTTTCTCTTTCTCAATCTTTAGCCTCGATAAAATAATGAGAAATACAAAGAGATTATCGATTGAGAGTGAATACTCAGTTATCCAGCCAGCGAAGAACTCAGCCGACTTGGTCTGCCCTCCCCAACTTCGTAGCGAGATTCCAAAGGCGATTGCTGATGAAACATATATTCCAGTCCAGATTGCCGCCTCTTTTAAGGTGGTTATAGAGTTTCGGTGAAACCAGGCCCAGATCAAATCTCCCAGAGTTACTAGAAAAATCACGCCAAGGGTTATTGCCCAGATTTGAGTTGAGATATTGAGAGATTCGCTAACCATGGCGGTGAGTTTATAGAGAAAGAGCCCTGATGTTTTGCATCAGGGCTCTTTCCTTACGCTTTTTATTACTTAGATTAGTGACTATGGCCACCTGGTCCATGGCTATGGCCATGACCTGATGCTTCATCCTTCTTATCTTCCGGGGTTTCAAAGACAAGGGCTTCAGTTGTAATAAACATTGCAGCAATTGAGGCCGCATTGGCAAGAGCTGAGCGAGTGACCTTAACTGGATCGATAACTCCAGCTTTAACTAGATCACCATACTCATCGGTTGCCGCATTAAAGCCTTCATTTGGCTTTAGCGTTCTCACCTTTGCCACAACTACATAGCCTTCTTGTCCTGCATTCTCTGCAATCCAACGAAGTGGCTCTTGGCAAGCTTTAGCAACTAAGCGAACACCAACTGCTGAATCTCCTTCATGGCCAAGATCGCCATCAAGAACAGTTGCAGCATGAACTAGAGCTGCTCCGCCGCCAACCACGATGCCTTCTTCAACGGCTGCGCGAGTAGCAGAGATTGCATCTTCTAGGCGATGCTTCTTCTCTTTTAATTCAACTTCGGTATGTGCTCCAACTTTGATAACACAGACGCCGCCAGAGAGCTTTGCAAGACGCTCCTGAAGCTTCTCTTTATCCCAATCAGAGTCAGCTGCTTCAATCTCTCGCCTTAACTCAGCGATGCGACCTTCCACATCCTTCTTCTTTCCAGCTCCATCAACGATGGTGGTGTTATCTTTAGTTATAACAATTCTGCGAGCTTTTCCAAGCATGTCAATTGAAATCTGATCTAGCTTAAGACCAACTTCACTTGAAATAACTTGGCCGCCAGTTAGTACTGCAATATCTTGCAGCATCGCCTTGCGACGATCTCCAAAGCCTGGAGCCTTAACAGCTGCTGAGGTAAAGACCCCGCGCATGCGGTTTACAACGAGAGTTGAAAGCGCTTCGCCCTCAACATCTTCAGCAATAATTAATAGCGGCTTTGAGGCCTTTGCAACCTGCTCAAGAATTGGCAGTAGGTCAGCTAGAGCTGAGATTTTGCCAGCAGAGATCAAGATATAGGCATCCTCAAGGGTTGCCTCCATCCGATCTTGATCGGTCACAAAATATGGCGAGATATAGCCCTTATCAAATTGCATGCCTTCAGTAAATTCCAGCTCAAGGCCAGTAGTTGAAGATTCCTCAACAGTAATTACGCCATCTTTGCCAACTTTATCCATCGCCTCAGCGATGAGATCACCAATACTGCGATCTTGAGCAGAGATAGTTGCAACATCTGCAATCTGCTCTTTAGCAGAGATCTTGGTGGAGTTAGCTCTTAACTTCTCAACGACTGCAGCAACTGCTGCTTCAATTCCAGCTTTGATTCCCATTGGCTGGGCTCCAGCTGCAAGGTTTCGTAGGCCTTCACGGACCATTGCCTGGGCAAGAACTGTGGCAGTTGTAGTGCCATCTCCTGCAACATCATTGGTCTTCTCAGCAACCTGCTTAACTAATTGAGCTCCCATATTTTCGGAAGGATCAGATAGTTCAATTTCCTTAGCAATGGTTACACCATCATTGGTAATTAAAGGCGCGCCAAATGACTTGCCAATAACAACGTTACGTCCCTTAGGTCCTAGCGTTACTTTGACAGTATCAGCCAGGATATTTACTCCACGCTCCATAGCGCGACGAGCATTTTCATCAAATTGCAGTGATTTACCCATGTTTAGTTATCTTCTCTTCTTCTTTAATTACTTCGCGATTACTGCAAGAATGTCACGGGCTGAGAGAACTAGATATTCCTCGCCACCATGTTTGATTTCAGTTCCACCGTATTTGCTATAGAGAACTACATCGCCAACTTTGATATCCATTGGCACGCGAACTCCATCATCAAATCGTCCTGGACCAACTGCAACTACTATGCCCTCTTGTGGCTTCTCTTTTGCAGTATCTGGAATAACTAGACCTGATGCGGTCTTCTCTTCAGCTTCGTTAATTTTGATAACGATACGATCTTCAAGCGGCTTAATGGCAATGGCCATCGTTATTGCTCCTTCTTCATCGAGTTTTTTCCTACTTCGGGTGTTTTATCACTCTCACCCGCTGAGTGCTAACGCCAAGCCTAGAGGCCTCTATTCCCGTTCTCAAATCCGCAAGGGGGCCCTAGGCCCAGATAGCTACCGAGGGGCTGATCTCAGAGGCGACCTGAATGCCTAGCTTTGAGGGGGCAATCCCGTTTGAGATGGCTAGGGAGCCAAGGGCAGCCACCATCGCCCCATTATCGGTGCAGAGATTGGCAGGGGGGCATCGCAGCTCAAGGCCTGCCTGATCACACCTGGAAGCTGCAAGGCTTCTAAGACGAGAGTTTGCCCCAACCCCTCCGGCAATTATCAAGCTTTGGATTCCGCTGGATAGGCAGGCCTTAACCGCCTTATCAAGTAAGACATCAACAACTGCTTCTTGAAAAGAGGCAGAGACATCAGAGCGGTTATATGAAGGATTAGCGGCTAGATATCTTGAAACCGCAGTCTTAAGACCTGAGAAGGAGAAATCAAATCGATGCTCTGCCATATCTTTTGCTTGGTTAAGGCCGCGAGGAAAATTAATAGCATCACTTCTGCCATCTTTTGCATCTCTATCAATTAATGGTCCGCCAGGAAAACCTAGGTTAAGTAGGCGCGCAACTTTATCAAAGGCCTCACCTGCTGCATCATC
>OBON01000115.1_pt1 | contig 7483 bp, 9 predicted proteins | sample 1535311 | NCBI WGS metagenome assembly OBON01 (sample SAMEA3282984, study PRJEB22092) | marine metagenome | biome: marine pelagic biome; feature: mixed surface layer; material: sea water | collected 2014-06-20T10:15:00+00 | depth 2 m
GGCGCTCTTTCAAATCGAAATTTTCTCTGGCGTCAAATTCAGTTTTTCAGAAATGCGCTCTGCGCTGCTCTCGCTCATACTAATCCTGTTTTTTGTGCAGTTCCCCCAGCATGAAGATTTGCTTTAATACTATTTTTAGCAGGAATTCTTGCAATAGATCCTGCATAATCTCCGTCTAACAACACAATTCTTCTATCACCTAACGAAATTTCTTTAATAAATTTTTGCACCACAATTGGTAATTTGTACTTAGTTAATAATCTTCTGATTAATTTTTTACTTCTAAATACATTTGAGTCTATTTTTTCAATACCCTCTCCTCCATTTCCATACAAAGGTTTAATGATAGAAAATTTATTTTTTTTATGAAATGATAAAATGTCATTTAGGGTACTTGAGATAAGGGTTGGTGGAATAATTTTTTTAAAAGAAAACATAGATAATTTTTCTGGATAATCTCGAATATGTTTTGGATTATTCAAAACAAGAGTTGTTTTTGGTAATTGCTCTAATATGTAGGTTGCGGTTATATAATTCATGTTAAAAGGTGGATCTTGCCTTACCAAAACTATATCAAAGCTATCCAATTTTATTTTTTCTTCTTTCTGTAAAGTAAAAAATTTTTTCTTATGAGGATGTAAAGAAAATTTATTAGCAACGGCCGTAACCATACCGTTTTCTAATGATAAATTTTTAGGATCATAACTATATAACTGGTAGCCTCTTTGCTGTGCCTCTAGAGCAATAATAAAAGTACTGTCTGTTTTGGGCTTAATCTTGCTCCAAGGATCCATTTGGATCGCAATTTTAAAAAGCTTCTTCATCAAAAATTTTATTTATATTCTCTTTCCAGGAACCTTGAAACTTTTTGATTAATAAGGATGCTGGTGTTTGTTTATTAATAATCATTTCTTCAATATCATTGAGGAATATAGACTCGTTTTTATTTTGTTTATTGTCTATGGCCCTATTTTCCAATCCTTGTTTTGCGATAGCGATGAAAGTTTTAGCGTGTTCATAAATGGGTTCGTTTCGCAGAAGGGTGTTTAGACCGTTTTTAGCAGCATCTAAATACGCATTATTTACTTCATTAAAATTCCAGTCTTTAGTTAAATCATAAGCATAATCTAAACTTTTTTGATCATACAAAAGTCCAGTCCAAAATGCAGGTACTGAACATATGCCTGACCATGAACAGGAGTCTGCAGATCGTATTTCTAAATATGTTTTTAATCTAATTTCCTGAAAAACAGTTGAAATATGAGACTCCCAATCTTTCAATGTAGCTCTGATTTTTCCTACTTTTTTTAATTTGCCTTGAATAAAATCATTAAAATTTTCTCCACTAACATCAATAAGTTTTTCCTCATCTTGAACAAAATACATTGGAACTTTTAAAGCAAAATCAACATACTGCTCAAAACTATTATTTGGGTCCATAAAAAAATCAACCAGACCAGATCTTTGCTTATCTGTATGTTGCCAAATAAATGCTCTGTACGATTGATAACCACTAAGTTTTGATTCTTGAAAAGGAGAATTTGAAAAAATAGATAGAGCGATGGGTATAACACAAGTTGCTACTCTTGTTTTTTTTTTAAAATCTTCTTCATTTTTATAATCTAAATTAACCTGCGTTCCACAAGTTCTGTGCATCATATCAAGTCCATGCGATCCTACTCTTGGCATGTATTTTCTCATAATATCGTATCTTTTTTTTGGTAATCGTCCCACTTCATCAAGTTTTGCATTTGGAACAAATCCAGAGCCAAGCAAACCAATATTTAATTGCTTACAGACCTCAGTCATCTCTTTCAAATATTCATTCACTTCTTTGCAAGTTTCGTGAATATTATTAAGAGGTTCTCCTGATAGTTCTATTTGCAGACCTGGTTCTAAAGTAATGCTTTTATTATTTTTCTTTAATCCTATTGGATTAGGTCCATCATAAATAGGTATCCATCCGCGTCCTTCTAATAATTGAAATATTTTTTCAATACTTTGTGATCCGGTATAAGTAATTGGCTGATTGTTTTTCGTATTAAATAAAAATTTTTCATGCTCAGTCCCAATTTTTAAAGAGGTGCTTTTAGCACCATTTTTAAAATACTTAATTAACTGTTCTTTATCTGTAATAAAAGAATCTAGTTCTACTGGCATATTTAAACGAAAAGCATTGTTTATATTTTGTATTGTTAATTTATATTAATAATTCTACAAAGGTATCCATATTTTATTTAATCTATCAAAACACTTTATGAGCAAAGAATTATCATCCACAATTCCCAATTCATTAAATGAACATTGGATGCCATTTTCTGCAAATAAAGAATTTAAAGAAAATCCAAGACTTATTGTTGGAGCGCAGGGTGTATATCTTAAGGACCATTTAGGAAGATCTCAAATTGATGCGAGCTCAGGTCTTTACTGCAATCCTTTAGGACACGGAAGAAAAGAAATTATTGAAGCAATCACAAAACAGCTAGAGCAGCTTGATTATTGTCAGCCTTTTCACCAAGGATTTGGTGGCTCGTTTGAATTAGCATCCAAGATTGCAAATCAAACTCCGGCTGATTTGAATAAAATTTTTTACACAATTTGTGGCTCCACCGCAGTTGAAACTGCTATTAAAATTGCTTTTACCTACCACAGACTTAATGGAAATGAAAAACGTTACAGATTTGTCGGAAGAGAAAAGGGTTATCATGGCATGAACATCGGAGCGATGTCCGTTGGTGGAATGCCGAATAATCTAAAAGGTTATGATAATATTATGATGCCTGGTGTCCTGCGAATGAGGCATACCCAATTACCAGAACATAAATTTATTCAAGGTCAACCAGACACCGGTGCAGAACTAGCAAATGATCTTGAAAAATTTGTTCAACAGTATGGGGCTGACAGTATTGCTGCTTGCATTGTTGAACCAATCTCAGGCTCTGTAGGAATTATAGTTCCACCTAAAGGATACTTAAAACGGTTAAGAGAAATATGTGATCAATATAAAATTATTTTAATTTTTGATGAAGTAGTAACGGGTTGGGCAAGAACTGGATCTATGTTTGGCTCTCAAGAATTTGATGTAACTCCTGATATTATGACACTTGCAAAAGCTACGACTAATGGAATTATGCCTATGGGTGTAGTCGTAGTTAAAGATGAAATTTATAACTCAATAGTTGATAAAGCACCCAAAGGAACTGTAGAATTATTTCATGGCTATACGTATTCAGGGATACCGGCTGCAGTTGCAGCGGGTCTTGCTGTGCAAGATATTTTTGAGAAAGAAGATATTCTTAATAGAGTTAAAAATTTAATTCCTTATTTTTTAGATAGTTTATTTTCACTCAAAGATGAGGAGGGAGTTGAAAATATAAGAGGTTACGGTTTGCTAGGCGCTATCGATTTAAGAAGCAAAGGGGATGTGACCGGAGCTGGTTTTGAATGTTTTAAAATATGTTATGAGAACGGAATTAACCTTAAGTCTACTGGAGATAGTTTAATTTTAGCTCCTCAATTTATTTGCGAGAAAAAACATATTGATGAAATTATGGATAAGCTTCGCAGGTCAATTAAATTATATCTAAAGAAATAAATTCTTTAAGTTTCTCATCTGTAAATTTGTAAGTAAAAATGTTACATTTGAAACTTAGTTAATCGAAAGGAATATGCACATGAAAGGCTATTGGATTGCAATTTACAAAAAAATTGAAAATAAAGATAATCTCGGAAATTATGGAAAACTTGCAACCGCAGCTATTGTTGCGCATGGTGGCAAGGCTCTTGTCAGGGGCGGAAAATATGAATCATTAGAAGGCAATGATATTCCACGAACAGTTATTTGGGAATTTGAAAGTTATGATGCTGCAATTACTTGTTATCACTCAAAAGAATATCAAGACGCCTGGGCTCTGGCCAAAGCAACAACTGTTAGAGATCTTGAAATCGTAGAAGGCGTTTAATAAGCGACTGGTACCGGATCTATACTTCTCCATAAATACCAAGTTGCAACTGTTGCATAAGGCGTCCACAATTTTTTTAATTTTTCTAGTTGTTTAGTTGAGGGTGGATAAGTTGTTTTGTAATGTACAGAAATTGCTTTTAATAAGCCGATATCTTGTTCTGGAAATATATCTGGACGCAACTGATTAAAAAATAAAAACATTTGTGCAGTCCATTTTCCTATTCCTTTAATCCTGGTTAAATATTTAATTGCATCATCATCGTTCATTTTTTTTAATTGTTTGATATCAATTGTTTTATTTTCAAAACTCTTGGCTAAAATTTTTAAATACTCAATTTTTTGTCTTGATAAGCCACACGCCGCTAACTTTCTTTTATTGGTTTTCAATACGTTAGTAGGGATAATTTTTTGCAAAACTGTCTCAAATCGTTTCCATACTGCATTGGCTGAAGATACTGAAATTTGCTGACCAACAATAGATTTGCAAAGTGAAAAAAAAGGATCTTTTCTAGAAGCCAAAATTCCAGAATAGTTTAATATAATTTTTTTTAGTACCTTGTCTTTTTTGGAAAGAACTTTTTTAGCTTCCTGCCAATAACTAGGTTTGCTCATTAGATTTGCCTAGTGAGTGCAGGCTGGATATTTTTAATTTGCTCTCTTTTAAAAATAATCATTGAACTGAGAATAATCAGTAAAGCACCAAAGTAAGTGGTCATATGTGGAATTTCATTAAAAATAACAATTCCAGAAATAGTTGCAAAAACAAGACTCAAGTATTTAATGGGTGTGACTGTTGATACTGCGCCTTTACGCAGTGACATGGTTAGAAAAATATTACCCGTTGATCCAGCAATTCCAATCAATACAAGTGGAAGTATATCTTTTGGCTCAGGAATAGTTGCATCAAAAAATAACGAAACAAAACCAACTACAATTAAAACTATTGTAAAATATATTGCGATTAAATAATCAGGCTCAGTTTCTGATAATTTTTTAATTAATACTGCTATTAACCCAAATCCTACACAAAAAATAATTGGAAACAAAGAATACAACGTAAACATTGCAGTTCCAGGTTTTAAAATAACTAGCACACCCAACAAACCTATAACAATAGCAATCCATCTATAAATTTTAACTTTTTCATTTAGGATAAAAATAGAAAATATAGTTGCGAAAACTGGGGCGGCAAAAGTAATGGCAATAGCATCTGCGAGCGGCAAAAACTTTACTCCTAAATAAATACCAATCATCGCAATAGCGCCAACAATGGCTCTTGTTAAATGCATTGCTAATTTATTAGTTTGAAAAAAATTTCGGTACCGATCTCTTGGTACAATAAATAGAATAGGAATTAAGCCAAAAAAACCTCTAAAAAAAACTATTTCACCAATTGGATAAATAGCCGACATCAGCTTGACTAAAATATCCATAATAGAAAAGCTTAAAGCGCTGATTGCCATATAAATGGCACCTATTTGATTTGAAGATAGCATTGTATTTTATTTTACCATAATTGAAGACCTTAGTATAAATATTTAAAAATGAACAAAGCTATTTTTGCAACAGGATGTTTTTGGTGTGTTCAAGAAATATACGATTCTATTCCTGGAGTTATAAATACGACCGTTGGTTATACTGGTGGTGACACAATAAATCCTACTTATGAAGAAGTGTGTTCTGGCACAACTAATCATGCGGAAGCAATTGAAATTGAATATGACCCTAAGGTTATTTCTTATGAAGAATTATTAAAACAATTTTGGATCATGCACGATCCAACAACTTTAAATAGACAAGGGCCCGATATAGGTACTCAATATAGATCTGCTATTTTTTACTTAGACGCTGAGCAAAAAAAAATTGCTGAACAGTCGAAAATAAAAATGAATAATGAAAAATTTAATGGAACAATAGTAACGGAAATTACTAAATCCTCTATTTTTTATCCTGCAGAAAAATATCATCAAAAATATAACGAAAAAATGAAAAAACAATATGGGATTGGTTAGTACCGACTGGTTAAGAAAAAACTTTATTAACAAAAATATAAAAATACTAGATTGTTCCTGGCACATGCCTACAACTCAGAGGTCTGGTAAATTAGAATTTGAACAGACTCACATTCCAGGTTCTATTTTTTTTGATATTGATGAATTTTCAGATAAAAATAGTGAATTTCCACACACAATATTACCAGGAGACATATTTTCAGAAATGATAAGCAATCTTGGGATTTCAAACCAAGACCACATAGTTGTTTATGACTCTTTAGGAATATTTAGCTCACCTAGAGTTTGGTGGATGTTTCAATATTTTGGTCACAAAGAAGTTTCTATTTTAGATGGAGGTTTAGTTAAGTGGCTAAAAGAAAAAAAAGAAATTGAAACTGGAAAAGGAAAAAAATATCCAAAAACAAATTTTAAAGTAACAGAAAATAAGTCTATGCTTAAAATATACGATGATATTAAAAATAATATTATCAACAACCAATTCCAAGTGATTGATGCCAGAAGCAAAGGAAGATTCCTTGGTACAGAGCCAGAGCCTAGGTCAAGTCTAAAAAGCGGCTCTATACAAAATAGTATTAATTTACCTTGGAACGAATGCATAGACCCTGAAACCAAATGTTTTCTTGATAAATCATTATTAGAAAAAAAATTTAAAGCTTTAAAAATTAAATTAGATCAACCGGTAGTATTTTCCTGTGGCTCTGGCGTATCGGCTTGCGTAATTGGAAAAGCTTTTAATATTGTTAATAATAATGAACCTATAATTTATGATGGCTCTTGGTCAGAATGGGCAATAAAAGAGGGTCTTTTTACTTAAAAATAATCTATTTGCGTTGAATTATGCGCATTTAAAGTGCCTCAATTAAATGTTAATTAGTTTTTGATTTTTTTTACAAAAATTAATTTCATTCATGAAAACACAAAAAAAAATAATTATATTTTTAAGCGTAGTAACAATAGTGATTGTAGCTATCATTGGTGGAAGAGCTATTATCTCTAAAAAAATAGCTACTGCAATTGAAGCGGGAAAAAAAGCTCCGGTTGGTGTAATTGCAACTAATGTAAAATTTTTTTCTTTTCAAGATCAAATAGACACTTTTGGAACAGCTATAGCTAACCGATCTTTTTCCATAAGAATAAAAAAAGAAGACTTGGCAAGTTCAATTGATTTTGACAAATACCCATTTATTAAAAAAGGTGAAGAAATAGCAAAATTAACAAGCGGAGAAATTATTATTGCACCATTTAGTGGCCGAGTTGGCAAAAGAGAAATTGGAAACTCGTTTCTATTTTATACGACAAAGAATTTATTAATGGTTATGTGGTGCCTTACCACATGCACAACGACTTTATTCAGATAGGTACAGAACTTGGGATTCCAGGTTTCTTTATGTACTTAGGACTTTTTGGGGTGCTTTTGTTCTATATTGTTTACATAGCTAAGTCTAAATTGCCAGAGAACACCAAGTTCTTTGTGGCTTTTTTAACCATGTCGCTCAGCACTTAT
>OBON01000116.1_pt1 | contig 7475 bp, 8 predicted proteins | sample 1535311 | NCBI WGS metagenome assembly OBON01 (sample SAMEA3282984, study PRJEB22092) | marine metagenome | biome: marine pelagic biome; feature: mixed surface layer; material: sea water | collected 2014-06-20T10:15:00+00 | depth 2 m
AATATGCATTTTCATACAAAGCTTGACCAATCCCTTGAGCTAGACCGCCGTGGACTTGGCCTTCAACAATCATCGGATTAATCAAAGTACCAAAATCATCCACACAAGAGTATTTCACTACTTTAGTTACTCCTGTGTCTTGATCAATTTCTACTTCACACACGTGTGATCCTGATGGGAATGAAAAATTAATCGGATCGTAGAAAGCTGTTTCTTTTAATCCAGGTTCTACTCCGGCTGGTAATGGAGATTTAACTTCACCATAAGTTCCAGGCAAATAACAAGCAAAGGCAATCTCGCCAATAGTTTTCTTTTTATTGGAATTACGCACAATAAATTCACCATCTTTAAAATCAATTTGCTCTGGTGTGGACTCTAACATATGCGCTGCCACCCTCTTGCCTTTATCAATAATTTTATCACAAGCTTTTGATATTGCGCTGCCACCAACCGCTAGAGATCTTGATCCATAAGTTCCCATACCAAAAGGTCCTTTGTCAGTATCTCCATGGACTAAATCAATGTTAGCCATCGGCACACCTAATTTATCAGCTACAATTTGCGCAAAGGTAGTTGCATGACCTTGGCCATGACTATGCGCACCAGTGAAAACTGAAATGTTTCCAGTTGCATTAAATCGTACTTCTGCTGACTCCCATAAACCAACACCCGCACCGATCGACATCACCACTGAAGACGGCGCAATCCCGCAAGCTTCAATATAAGTTGAAAAACCAATGCCACGTAATTTACCTTTAGCAGCCGAGTCTGCTTTGCGTTTGGCAAATCCTTTGTAATCCGCCAACTCTAAAGCCTTGTTGAAATGCGCATGATAATCACCTGAGTCAATATTATGCACTAAACACTGTTGATGCGGAAAAGATGTAATGAAATTTTTCTTTCTAAATTCAGCACGGTCCATACCCATTTCATTTGCCGCCTGATCCATAATTCGCTCAATTAAATAAGTTGCCTCCGGCCGACCAGCTCCGCGATAAGCATCTACCGGCGCAGTATTAGTAAAGACTGCTTTCACATTACAGTAGGCAGCTGGAATATTGTACAAACCAACAATTAACGGTGCGTATAAATAAGTTGGAGTAACTGTTGCAAATAAAGAACCGTATCCTCCTAAATTAGCAATAGTGTTAACGCGTAAACCAGTCACGATCCCATCTTTGCGGACGGCTAATTCTGCTTCGGTAATATGATCTCGGCCATGACAATCAGAGAGAAAAGAGTCAGTTCGCTCGCACACCCATTTAACTGGTCTGCCTATTTTTTTTGCCGCATAAGCAATCACCACATCTTCAGCATACGGATAAATTTTTGAACCAAATCCGCCACCAACATCTGGAGCTACGACTCTAAATTTATGTTCTGGATGAACACCATTAAATGCCGATATGACCAATCTAGTTAAATGAGGATTTTGGCTAGTTGTATATAAAGTAAGATCATCAGTTGACGAATTATACTCGCCAATCGAAGCTCTTGGCTCCATGGCATTTGGCACTAAACGGTTATTGTTTAGTTTTAAATGAACGATACGGTCCGCTTTAGCAAATGCTTCTTCTGTTTTCGCTTTATCACCAAGCTCCCAATCAAAACATAAATTTTTATCAATACCTTCGTAAATAGCTTCTGAACTCATCGCGCTGGCTGTGTTCACCACAGCCGTTAATACTTTATAATCAACGTTAACTAGCTCCGCTGCATTTCTTGCTTCTTCAAGTGATTCCGCAATCACGACCGCTACATGATCTCCCACATAATTAACTTGATCATGAGCTAATGGTGGATGTGCTGGTAACTTCATATCCGTTCCATCTTTGCTGACAATTTTCCAGCCAGCGATAAGTCCGCCAATTTTATCTTTAATAATATCTTGACCGGTTAAAATGGTCACAACACCAGGTGCAGCTAATGCTTTGCTGATGTCGACTTTTTTAATCTTAGCTCTGGCATGTGGTGAGCGAATAAAGAAAGCATAAGTTTGGCCGTGCAAGGTTATGTCAGCGGTGTATCTGCCTTTGCCAGTGATAAATTTTTTATCCTCGGTACGCTCTACTCGTGAACCAATCATGCTACTTGCCATCTTGTCTCCTCCTATGAGTTTTGTGCAGCTTCTTTAACAGCTGCAACAATATTTTGATAACCAGTGCAACGACAAATGTTGCCTTCTAGCCATTCCCTAATTTCTGCATCACTTGGATTTTTATTATTATTTAATAAATCGACTGAACTCATAATCATACCTGGCGTACAAAAACCACATTGCAAGCCATGATGTTTTTTAAAAGCTGCTTGCATTGGATGTAACGTACCGTTAGTTGATAATCCTTCAATAGTAGTGACCGCAGAGCCATCAATATCTGCTGCAAGTATGGTACAACTTTTTACCGATTTACCATCCACATGCACCACACAAGCTCCACACTGACTAGTATCACAGCCAACATGCGTGCCGGTTAAATTTAATTGCTCTCTAATAAAACTGGATAAGAGGAGATGATCTTCAATAGTTTTAGTTACTTTTTTACCATTTACTTCTAACGTAACTGATTTCATTTACTTTCCCCCGAAAATAACATGACCCGATGCTAACTGAATATTTTTATTTATTCAAGACTAACAAATAGCTAGTTCGCTCAAGAGTTGTCTAATTAATTAAATAAAATGAACAATGCCGCAATTGTGGCAACCGCAAGTGAAATAAAAATATAGATATTTCTCGGTTCGCTTTTTCCCAAGGCTTTCTCTGCTAGTAATTCTGCTCTTTTTTCTGGTGGAGTAACCAATTCAGAAAATTTACCAAAAAAAATATCTGCCATTTTTTTTGCTGTCATATCAATTAACCTTGCTCCTACCTGAACAATTTTTCCGCCAACATTAGCCTCGACGGTATATGACAAAGTAGTCATGCCGTCCTGTTCCGTTAATTCCACATATGCTTGGCCTGAAGCAAATCCTACTGGCGAATTACCTTGGCCAACAATTTTATAATTATCAGGCGGATTTAAATCTTTCAGTTCAACTTCGCCAGTAAAGCTTGCATTAAATGGCCCTATTTTATTAGTGGCGGTTGCAGTAAAAGTTGTTTCTGTTTTTTTAGTAAATTCATCGCAACCTGGAATACATTGCCTTAATATTTCAGGATTATTTAACGATTCCCAAACTGTTTGTTTGTTAGCAGGAATATTATAGGAACCAGAAAGTTTCATGCATTAAGTATATAGTACGAATTCTTAATTCTAAAACAAAAAATAATAATCTAAAATGAACAAATTGTAAGGAAAGAGGATTAGAATAATTATTTAAGGATACAAATTTAAACTGAAAATAAAGAAATTAATTATTTTTAGTTTGTTTGGCCTCTTTACTAGGTAACATTTTTTTTTGACTGCAATATTTTTGCAAGAGCCAAGCGGTTGCCATACCACCTAAAAAAGTTAATTTTAAAACTTTAAGTCCTAGCAGCGCTTTTATAACCATAATGTTTATTCTATACTAAATTATTTATTAAAAAAATACTGCACTTATTAAATAAAAGCTATACCTTTATCCAATCAGGCCATTAGTCCCGCGATTAGATACAATACCAAATAAAAAATAACAAAGATTAAACCCCAATAACAATTAACTAAGCGGTCTTTAAATTTTTTTTGCTGCTGAATAGTTGCACCGTCTTGGCGGACAGGTGTGTAGGTAATGTTATCAAGTGGAATTGGGTCGTTAAATTCTTTTGGATCTTTGACATCATAACTATACTTCCAATAATCATCAGGGTTAGGCTCTTGATTGCCAATTTTAATTTGCTTTAAATAATTAGATAAAAATAGGAGTAGATACACCAACACCGAAAGTAACAAGACAATCCAAAGCATAATATGTCTCTATTCATAATATGAATTATACCCTCATTCAAATTAATGTTTGGTGAGGCCCACATAAAACCTGGGCCTCTAGGTTATAAAAGATTAGCTCTATGATAATTGACAATCTAATAGGTTTGATAGATTCAGCTGTAATAATTTTATCTTGCTGGAGTAATTGAAACAAAGCGCCAAATTTATTAATAGGAAAGCGATGATTATCTCCTATTTGCGCAACGTAATCTGTGTGATTAACGATGGGAACCATACACTGCATGCAACTCTTGTTGTAGAAAAAGAGCAATCTGTTTCATACCAAATAAACCTGCTTTTTGTTCAGCAACTGAATTGTAATTAGTATTGGTATTAACATCATACGTGTAATGCGTACCATCCTTTGCCGTAATGTATTCGATACCAGCAATTTCAATCTGATTATCTTTTAAAAACTTCTTATATTTTTCTATATTAGCATTCTGATACTTCTCGATAATCATAAATTTATTGCCATCAGGATTGGTTGGACAAAATTGTTCTTCAATGTTGCAAGCATCCGCCGGACATAATTCAAAAGAATCACTTGCATCTACTTGGACTGCATAAAAAAATTGGGAATTAATAAATTCTAAACGGTGGATGACTTTTGGATTAGCCTCAATATATTCTTGGAGAATAGTAATTCCATCCACTGAATTTTCAAAAGATGAGCTATGCACATGTTTTTCTAATTCTGCTTGATTGTTGAATAATTTCACGCCCAAACCACGACCTGCCCTATTATGCTTAATGATAAATGGTTCTTTAAAATGTTTTGCAGCAGCGATGATTTGTTTTGGGCTGCTACCACATATTGATCTTGGTGTTGTAATGCCTGCTTGCTGCAAACGAGCGTATTGTAATGATTTACTAATTTCTAAAGCTAAGGCATTGCTGTTATTAATTACTCGTCGTTGATGCGACTCTAACCAATGTAAAATAGTTGCGGTGTATTCTGGTGCAAAGCGGTGACCTCTGGCGTGAGAACTAGCGCTCATTCTATTATAAAAAATTCCTTGAGGCGGGGCTGTGCCTAGATCAATACTCGCCTGTTCCACATGCCAATCAACAAAGGGTACTTGCAACTGCTCTAAAGCTGCAATTAAGGGACGAGTCCATTCCTCGTTTTCGTGAATGATGTGAACTTTCATTTTTTTTTATATTTTTATCTTTTATTAATACTGACACAAGTTTTGTTTGTCCGTATTCATACTTTGATTTACTGGTACAATCTTTAAAAATACTAGGTTAGTTTGAAACTTACTTAGCCAAGCTAAAGATATCATAGGAAAGGGATTAGTTTTTTGTTACAATTCATGATTAGGAAGGCTACTTGCTACACTTAAAGTATGTCAAAACAATTTAATATTTCTAGTATGTGCATTATCTTTAGTCATCACTTTAACATAGAGATATTTTTTCCCCGTTAAATGAAAAGATTATACTCATGCTTAATTGATCCTTTTACAGATTTGGCTCGGCAGTTTCGTATTAGTTATATACCGCCCCTCATGATTTATGTGGCAGCTGGAGTTTCTGGATTAACCGGGATTGTGGGAACATTTTTTGTAAAAGATTATTTAAATTTATCTGCAGCCCTGCTCGCAGGTCTTGGTTTTTGGGCGGGAATACCTTGGGTATTAAAAATGCCGCTTGGACATTTAGTTGATTTAATTTGGAAAAGAAAAAATTATTTAGTGTTTTTAGGCGCTGGTTTTATTGCTGCCAGCATTATTATTATGTATGGCCTGATTATACACACCAAATTTATGGCAGAGATCTTATCTGTTGAAACATGGTTTGTGATCAGCGTTATACTTTCCCCAGTTGGTTATGTCATTCAAGATGTGGTGGCAGATGCGATGACGGTTGAGGCGGTTCCGCAATTTGATACGGACGGTAAAAACTATTCTCCCGAGGAAGTTAAAGCAATGCATACCACGATGCAAACGCTTGGACGCTTTGCAATTATCACCGGCACTATTTTAGTTGCTGCTGCTAACATTGTTATTTTTAGTAATACGCAAGGCTTAGCCCAGAGTGAAAAAGTGTCTTTATATGGATCTGTTTATTTATACGCTCTGATCATTCCTGGTATTTCCATACTAGGTGTTTGTTTTTCCTACTACTTACACAGACAACAACAAGCCTTATTCAAAAAACTAGATAAAACAATTTCCCAAACTATGTCTGTCACTAAAGTGAATTGGTGGATTTTAGGTGGATCATTAATCTTTGTTTTATTCACTCTAACCATTGGCTCCCTCCAACTACCACTTGCCCAGGAAATTGTATTTACCGGCTCAATGTGCATCGTCATTTTTTTAATGAGCAAATTATTAAAAGAAATTCCAGAAAATCTTCGCTCAACCATTGTTGGCACTGCTATTATTATTTTTATCTTTAGAGCTATGCCAGGACCAGGACCTGGATTAACTTGGTTTGAAATTGATGTTTTACAATTTGATGAGCAGTTTTTGTCAACTTTGTCATTAATTGCCTCTGTTTTAACTTTGCTTGGAATTATTTTTCTAAGACCTTTTATGGCTAAAAATTCTATAGCAACCATTGTAGTTGTTTTGTCTATTGTCGGATCTATTTTATTTTTGCCAAGTGTTGGAATGTATTACGGCCTTCATCAATGGACAGCTGGCCTGACTGATGGAATCGTTGATGCAAGATTTATTGCGATTATTAATACCGCGCTTGAATCTCCACTCGGCCAAGTAGCTATGATCCCGCTCTTAGCTTGGATTGCTAAAAATGCGCCCTCACACTTAAAGGCAACTTTTTTTGCAGTGTTCGCCTCCTTTACCAATCTTGCCTTATCTGCCAATGCTTTGGGTACTAAATATCTTAATCAGATTTTCACCATTAGCAGAGAAGTTAAAGATAAAGTAACGGGGGTTATTCAATCAACCGCTGATTATTCTGAACTTGGAATAGTCCTTATCATTGTCACCTTATTAACTTTAACAATCCCAATTCTTACTGTTTGGATTATTCAACGATCAAAGCTTAATACCAATGAATAATTTAAATAAAATTGTAGCATGTATCAATTTCTAGCCAGCCTTACGTTAATCCTGCATTTTACCTTTATCTTATTTGTGATCTTTGGGGGTCTTTTATTCTTTTTTAAACGTTGGGCTATATATTTTCATGTTCCAGCTCTTTGCTATGGAGCTTATGTAGAGTTTGCACAAAGTATTTGCCCGCTGACGAATGTAGAAAATTATTTTTTATTAAAAGCAGAAAGTCCAATGTATTCGGCAACTTTTATCCAGCATTATCTATACCCCATTATCTACCCGGCCCACCTTACTCCAGAAATACAAATCAATCTTGGTGTAGGGTTAGTGATACTTAATATAATAATTTATGGATTTATTATTTTTAAAAAAAAGTAACGTACTTATTTTTCTTAATGACAAGCTTGGTTAAATTTTTTAAGTCTATAATAATTATAAGGCCAAGGTGTTAAGAATCCAACCGTTAACATAATAGGCACTACCCACCACGTTAACATAGCGCCACCTGTTAAAATATAATCTGTTGTGTTCA